>Ga0123357_10004574_pt1 | contig 16289 bp, 12 predicted proteins | sample TergutEmb28metaG_FD_89873 | JGI IMG/M metagenome (GOLD analysis project Ga0123357, IMG submission 89873) | Embiratermes neotenicus P4 segment gut microbial communities from Petit-Saut dam, French Guiana - Emb289 P4 | ecosystem: Host-associated > Arthropoda: Insects > Digestive system > Gut ... | reverse complement strand
GTAACCGTTCCACTTTGGACATAGGTGTTTTGGGTTATATCGGTATACTTTAACATAAGGAACACCCTCCCGAAGTCTGGCACATTCCTCCTGGGACACCCTGTATATCAATTTGGGAACAAGATTGAGAGGTAGACCAAGAAATAGATGGCAAGATGAGGTGAGAGAGGATGGACCAATAGTCGGAGAAGGGTGGCAGGAAAAAGTACATAACAGAGAGGAATGGAAGAAGCTTCTGAGAAGCATAGATTTTACGTAGCAATTCAGTGTTTTGTGACACTATGCACATACTTCCCCAAGAACCAACCTGACAGTAATGGTGATTTACCAAAGCCATCATAAGAATATATTTAGCTGTAGATGGACTCATGATGCTGAACACCAGCCAGCAGCTGACTTCTGCCTACTTAGATCTAGCCACTTTACCTTAATGAGTAGTGGTGCTGAATCTTTCAAGGAAAATTACCGTGTACTTAGATGTCATTCATTATATTCAGCTGAGTGACAACTGATCCTATAATTTATGGTGTGCAGAACTGGATAAAGTATAACCACTATGAAGTGATATTCATTGCATGAACAGTGTTTGGGTATAGAATTTACAGTAGACATACCATAGTTAGAAATGCACTGTCATTAATAACAGCATAATGCTGGTGAGTAAGATTAACATAAATCTGCATATCTTAATGAAAAATAGAAGTGATGTTTCAGGAGAACAGTTTTTGTAAGAAACCAGAATATACCTTTAATCACTCAAAAATAATATTGAGCATAGCTAAATATCAAATATTATCTGTGATTATACCATACTACAGTCTTGCTTGTTTCTGTAGGTGTGGGATGATTCATGGAAGTATACACCAGATGATCAGCCATGTATGAAGATGTGGTTTGATGGAGAGAAAGGCAATCCTAATGATAAAGTTGCAAAACTGAAAGTTGAATACTTGATGAGTCAATATAATACAGGAGTTGAAAGAATGAGCAGTCTTCTCTCAAATTTCTTGTTGGCAGCAGTCTTTATAGTTATATTTGTATGATAGTGAAATGAGAGTTAGTCTTCTTTGTTTTGATTGGAGTGCAGGGTAGTAGTAGTAGCAGTAGTAAAACCTCTACATAAGGGAGTGAGTCAAGACAGCTGCAAGAAGTGTACTTACAAGAATGCTGTCTTTTCTGACTGTGGGCCATCAGAATTCAAAGAACTAAGCAACTGACCACAATTTTGAGCAAAATAATGCTGTATCATCATACAAAAACATGATTTGCAGCAGTAGAATTTTCTTTGTCTTATGTGCAGCTATGTGATTCTCAGTATCAGTCATACAAGCTCAACTCTTTAGATCTGATTTCTAAACCAGGTGTAGAATCTCATGTGCGGGGATATTATATGGGGCATACTTATTGCGATGGTGCTAGCAATGAACTTCTGCTTCTGAGATGCATCAAAATCAAGTTTTTAAGTAAAAATATTGCCTGAAGTAACACAGTACTGTCCAGATAGTGATTACACATTGTTTGCTCAAAAACTGAAGACTACTTTGGTCACATCTTGCTAGCAACACAGTAACTGCTCATGCACATTCAGCACAGTTCACAACTGTTGTTTGGTAACCCAATGTTCTGGTTACTACAAATGGAGGTTACTAAAGAAAGTGTGTATGGAAATTGTTTTAAGTTTCCAAAAATCATACTAAAGAGAAAAAAATAAAAAAAATCCACAGGTCTTATGAGGATGGTTTCAGCAAATCTTTCCATATAGGTGGCATACATGCTGTTTATACTTGGTATGAAGATCATTAAGTAAAACCCAAGTATAACACACTGTGTGCATAAGCATAGCATTAAATAAACATTATTAATCTCTTAAAACTTGCTGTGTCACCCCACATATTATATAGACAAAGTTATAGTTGGGATGGACCTCATAAACCCCCAAGGTAACCAAACTACTGGACTGTATTGTAAATTTACTTATACAACAGTAAAAGCACAGAGAAACAAATCAAGCACCATGTGATCCAGGTGTGTTAGGTTGTGTTAAATTTGCCTTCTGTCCATGATCAGAGTTCACTTGTGTTGTAGAACATAATTAGTTCAAATCATCATTCTTCCTCATTTTGGGGAAGTATATGAATGGGATTTTGATGAAGTGCACACATTAATAAATTTACTGGGATTTTTTTTTTAACTCAGTTACTTTAGTATTCTAGTTTCATTGCATTTTTTGAGGGCATTGTTGTGCCATGTTTTGGGCACTTTTTTTTTAGATTTTTATAATTACTAGACTTTAAGTAGGAACTGTTCAATCATGAACTCTATTTATAGTGTTCATCATGTTGCTTGTTCGTCAAGTTCTCGGCAATTTTTCTGGGGTACTTGGTGATACATGCAGCATATCCACTTCAGAGTGAATCTTTTTATTAGATTTAATACTTTATGTTCACCTTTGTATGAGAATATGGAGAATAGAGCATAGCTACTTACACTGTCGTCAAAAAATGACTGGCAGCTTGAAAAAAGTCTGGAAGGCTCATATGGAGCAGTGTATAGCTTCCAAAGAAACATACTTTGAAGGGAATAATAAATATATATAATTATTTCATTATTAAAGTACTTTTTGTACACTATTCTGATTGAATAGATATGTGATATTTTGTTTCTGGTGTATTACACAGTTGTAGATGCGTATCTAGGGTGTGTTAAGTGCCTTTGAATTTTTCATGTTATGGAGTCCTGCACAGCTGTTATATGGCCTTGAAAATGTTGGTTACTTGTAGTACACCTAGTGTTTGAAGGGTGACCTTTGGTATACTTCCCCATAGGTGACTCACAGGAACATGCTTATGGGTTACATCTCAAGCACGACTGCTCACCATACGTCAGTAATAAGGTGTCTTATATGATCGTGGTGCTCTGGCTGCTGCTTATAAATTTTGTCTGACAATAGCCCCACAGAGAACAAAATGAGATGTACGATCTGGTGATCTTGCAGGCAAATGTATGGGTGTGCCCCTACCTCTCCATCCTTTCAGATGGTTTCAAATGTTTCTGAATGATTCTGTGGAGCTCTGCCATGTTGATACCACATGCTCTGTCATGTTCACAGAGCTGCCTCTTTTTTAACAGTGAAAGAGCATTCTGGAGAAACTGCATATACTGATGTCCAAGGGTGCACAAATCTCAGACAACAGGTGACTAAATTTTGTGCGGTGGAACCTACCATCAGTATGGAACTTGCTTTATGGATATCTTTTGGCATTTAGAATTTTGAGGTGGCTCCTTCATTTTGCACAAATGTGAACCCCTGCTGATGACGTGAAGATTATTTATGAAGTATAGTCCCATGTGGTCTCACAAGATCCTGCACCACACCATATTCCACTGTATCTGACCTGTTGTATGTTGTGCTCAGTGGCAGCTATGTTGCTAAAACAGTGCAGTTTCATGAAATATCAATTCATCTGCATTCAGCGAGTGACAAAATTTCACCCTTTGCAAGTAGTTTATCTAGCTGAAGGTAATAAAAGTGGAACTTAATCCTTTTTAAAATGTAACCAAGTGAGTGCCTGTGGGGCACTGGATCTATTGCTGTTGTGACCTTCTTCAATATTGCACTTCCCTTGTAAACATCCCAGTGTGTTGCAGTTATCTCTTATTTACAGAAATTTAGTTTTACTTCAAAGTCTCCTTACTGACCTCTTTGCTGACAGACTTGTTGCACATAACATTTTGATTACATTCATCATAAAGTAGGCACATCAGTATATTGATCACTCGGGGACAAGGATTACCAAAGCAAAGGCCGCTGTGAATCTTCCAAACTCAGGTTTTAATCAGACTACACTGAGTCTGCAGCGTAGAAATAATGAACATAAATTCTTTGTGATTACACTGCCAATGTACAAAATGAAAATAGTGAGATGCTTTAGTTCCTTTGTACCAACAGACTAGATTCATGCTGCACACACATAGTGTTATATTAAGATTTTCATTAATTTATACCAGGAGCTTCTCACTGCAAAAAAAAATTTACAAAATATTTCCATGGTGCTCTTGTTGATGTGGTTAAGGCTGTGTACTGTAAGTCCTGGATAACTGGACAAATTAGAGTCTCAAACAATGTAACATAGTGATTACATGGAATAAACAGTGTTCACTTGTTTTGATTAGAACTCTCATTTATTTCTGATACAGCATCTGAACAGTCCTTCACAGGCTGAAGCAAAAGATATGAGCTACAGTTTAAAAAAATGTACAATCAGAAGGAAAGAGAACAGTGTACATGCCAGTAATATCTAGATATATTATGGAAATCCTCCATCATCATCATCCTCAGCCATTTCCTTGGCCAACTCCATGTCTTGCTGCTCCCTTTCGCGTCGCTCTTCTGCTGATTCTAAATCTTTACCATAGGATTTTGGTGGGTATCGCATTGCTTTCACACTCTGGTTATGCAGATCGAGGCAGAATGAGATCCGCTGATGGAAAGCCAGTTGTGGTTCTCTTGTACAATATATGTCTGTTGTCTCTTTGCTGCGCATGTAGCCACGTTCTGGATCTAAAGTAGCTTCAATAACTCCATCCCTTATGGCCTTGGCAACAATGAACTCTGCATCATCTGGTGAATCCAGCCCCAACTTTCGTGCAATATCAGCTGGAGCAATACGGGAGTAAGACAAACCCACAGAGCGAATAGCTGTCTTGATTACATTATGGCGGAGGCGCAATATGAGAGTAAATGTATGGTCTGCACGAAACTGAGGCCCAAAATTTTCCAGTACTTCACCAAATCTATTAAGATGTCCCATTCGCACTGCCTGGGTAAGCTGGAAGTATGGTGCCAGTGAACGTCGGAGTGCAGCTTGCCTAAATGTCTGGCGTTCTGGAATATCACCTAGCAAGAGTTCCACTGTCACTGCCAGCTTCTGCACCGTCTGACGGAAGCCCACAGCTGCAGTTTGTGGAGCTTTACGCATGGCCTGAACAAGATGCTTGTGGGCTGCAGAGTACTCTAGACGAGCTGCCTTGATACGGCCAAGGTAGTAGAAAAAGCGAGCCCACTCATTGTTACCAGCTGTTTCTGGGAAAACTGACTTTGAGACCAGTTTATCAGCCTGATCATAGAGATTGTAATGCAAGTAATTGCGCAAGAGGCAGTTAATGAGTACTCCTTGCCCTTCATAGTCATTTCTCAGTGTGGCTGTTCGTAATCTTGAATGCAAAAAGCCACGTATTTTTTCCAGTTGGTCTTTTAGTTCATAAGCGCGAGAGTGGTAGAAGTAACATTTTGCTGCTATCAGGTCAAGGGTGCGGCGGTTTTGGGCAGTTACTTTTTGCATTAATAGATCTGAGCACTGGACAACATCATCATACTTCTGACCATCAATCAGCTTAAGAAGCACCAGGAGATGAATGTAAGTATCTATCTCAGGAAGGAGAGGAGTAACTGAGCTCCTACCACTTCTCATTCGGTGGCTGCTGCTGCTCTCAGTTTCCATAGGTTCTTCCACAAATGCCAACAGTGCATCCCTTTCGGTTGCTGAGTGTGTATAAAATCCAGTGATAATTCCTCTCAGAACATTAGGGTTCAACTTCCTCCGTGTGTTTGGCAATGTCCTTAAGACCCTTAATATGAATCGTGGTTCCTTGCTCTGTACTGCCTTTTCAATTTGACGGGCATGCTCTCTAATGTCCTGAACTGTAAGGGCATCTGTATCCTTTCTAGTGTCTCCAGTATCTTCATCGCCAGAAGGGCTGTCAGCATTTTTCATTTCCACATCCACATTTTGTTCTGCCACAGCCACCATATCTGGTTAACCTCCTAGAAAAACAATGGTTACTCTGTAACTTTTTATGGAGAAAAACCACACATTATTTTCACAATAAGGAAATGTCATTATATGTGTATGCCATTTACTAACAAATTTTAAACAATTGGCTGACTTTTAGGAAAATGGATATGATCATATGGCTGAAGGCCATGACATCCACATTTTTGTAAGCTGTCACTTTCAACATGTCAGGATGCACAATTCTGATGTGAGACAAACAATGCCCTTCAGTGTTTCTATACCCACTGTGTCAACAGAAACAGGTAACCAAATACTGCAGTGAATGACCTCAAAATATGTATTCATTCCTTTATTTCATTTATTTACATTCAAATCGATCCAAAATGGTTGGAAGACCTACTGGATAGATATAGAACAAGTCTAAATGAGTTAAATGTACATACAATTAAACTAAATACATTATTACATATTTATATAAAAGAAAGATAAAACTGAATGCATGAAAAGATATAGCAAAACAGAAGAGGAAAATGTATAACAAATTTTAATTAAATCACTGAGAGGAATCCAATACCAAATTAAAACATATAGCATGATTAGCTACCTACAATTTTTCTTTTACTAATACTAAAGCATTCATCTAATGAATAAAAGTAATTTGTAAGTAAGAAACTTTTAAGGCTATTTTAAATTATTCTGGGTTATTGGAGAAGTTTTATGTTGGACAGAAGACTATAAAGACTTTAATACCAAGGTATTAAATACAGCCCTATTTTTCTGAGGTCAATGAAGATGGGTAATTGTATCGTATTTATACTATAAGTTTCCAAATTAACTATAAATGGATCTTTATTATTAACCACAAATAAGAGTAAATGAAATATGTACTGTGACTTATGGGTAGAATTTTTAATTTCTTGAACAGAATCTCTATGTCTACATTCCATAATAATTCTGATTACCCCATTTTGCAACCTGAAGACATCACAACTGTACAAAGAAATCCCCCCAAAATAGTAAACCATAATTCGTAATAGAATGAAAAAGGCAATAACATGTCATAATCAATGTTGTATGAGACCTGTATGGCTTAATGGACCTAATTACATAACAAGCAGTACTTAATTTTAGATATAAGCTGTTCTATACGAGTTCTCCAGGAAAATGTACTGTCATTATTTATTCCAAGAAATTTAGTATGTAAAATGTTGGGTATTAATTTATTGTCATAATCAACCTTCATATTAACAGTTCGGTTATTCTTGGTAATGAAGTGAAAACAGTTTTCCCAAAATTTAAAGAGGGAATATTTCCTTTAAACCATTTATTTATAAGTTCAAAAATTGTATGGATATCCTTACTGTACTTAGTGAGATTGAAATTAGTAAATAATATACTGGTATCATTAACAAATAATATCAGTAGATATTTGTCATTTAAAATATTAGGTAGCTCCTTTATACAAAGAACAAAATAAAGGGGCCAAAAATAGAACTTTGAGGAATGCCAGGTTTAATTAGTGTCCGGTCAGAAAGGGTGCCATAACCACGATTCTTATTGTATATTACTGCTGTTTGATATACATCAATTAAGTAAAATTTATAAGGTATATTATTATTATTATTAGTATTATATCTATATCAGTTATTCCACAAAGTTCCAATTCAGACTGTAATATATCATGGCTGACACAATCAAAAGTTTCTTCAAAATCACAAAAAATGCCTACCACTATTAATCTGTTTTTCAAAGCCTTCAGAATTTCATTAGTTAATGTGTAAGTGGCCTAATTTGTTGTTGATTTTGTCCTGAACCCATATTGGTCCATGCTTAATATGTTACATTTATCTTTATGTTTCATAAGTTTACAAAAACTTTTGAGAATGATGTTAAAAGTGATACACGTTGACAGTCGGATACATTGTTTTCATTACCTCTTTTTTGTATAATGGCTTTTCTACTGAAAATCTTAATTGATCAGGGAAGATACCAATGGAGAGAGTTTTATTACATACATAATTTAAGAGTGATCTTATACAAGAAGAGGTTATTTCCAGTAACTCACTAGAAATGTCATCATACCAATATGAATTTATGACCTAAGAGATTTAATTATTTGTTCAGTTTCTTTAGTCAGTATGGGCTTATGTTTTATATTTGGATATGGTGTCATAAAAATCTGTGATATAAACTGCATGGAACTATTGTTAATTTATGACTATTAACATTACTGTATGTATTATTAACAGTAATGTTGTCAGCTATTGAAAGAAAATTGTTTTTAAATGCACTTTGTTGGTTACTGATCATTCTGCCACCAGGATTTCAAGAGTGTATACTATCATTATTAGCTTTTGTGCCCATTTCCAATTTTACAATCTCCCATGCAGTATTCTTCATATTTATTACCTGAGTATCAGTTTAAACTTTTAGTCTCCTTAGTAACATCTGACAATATTACGAAACAGGATTTGTAATACTCTTTTATGGTTCAATGATAACTATCTCTGCTCTCTAAGTAGAGTTTGTCTATATGAAGTTCTTATTCCTGACAGCCAGGAAGTATTTTTTTCTACTATGTTGTCTGTGCTAATAGGAAACTTGACTAAATAAAATCCTTAAATGTGTGTTTAAAATGTGTTAAAAGTTACTTTAACATCATCACCATTTCAACATCATTAAAAGCAGAATCCCATTTTTCATAGCTTAGTTTGATTTGAAAGTCTGTAATAATGTATTAGTTTTTCTTTTAAAATAAGAATGATACTCATATGGCTTGATCTGAATATTATTTAAAATTATAAATTGTGCATCATAATCAAAAAGTCCATTCATGACGGTAATTGTCTCATAGTTATCTGTCTTAGAGATATCAATGAAAATATTATCAATAACAACTAGAATCACTATTAATTCTTGTAGGAAAATTACCTGTACTACAAAGACTGTAAGAGTTTAACAGAGCATCCAGTTGACTTTTCCTATCATTGTCATTAATGTAATTTACATTTATATAATCACATACAATATCTCGTCTAGGACTATATAATGTTTGGAGTATAGTGTGGAGAAAGAATACCAACAAGATGCAACAATATAGATGTTTATTGTCAATTCAGATGTTTAATATTGACTACTGTCTTGACATGTTTCAGGCATCTTTATGCCCATCATCAGGAGAAAAAGACCATGTGTTACTGCATATGGGGTTGTTTGCTGGTAGTGTTGGATGTGGCTGGTTGCATTATAGATGTTTATTGTCAATCTATATTGTTGCATCTTGTTGGTATTCTTTCTCCACGCTTTACTCACGATGCACGGTCACAGGAACATAAAGTTTGGAGTATAATGTCTCATTGAGTTTTTTTTTCATATGTATGATCTAGTTCTGTTTCTTTTAAGTGATGTTTTGTAAGACACAATAAATGAGATAGGTCAGAGTATATGTAACATGCAAGTTCATTACTTTTTCTCCTAAATCCCCAACATTCTGGTGACATTTCTAATTACTGTATATCAGATAAGTAATATGAAGAATGTATTCTTTACTGTCACTTGATTTGGTTTGATGTTGTCATTTGTTTGATTTAAAAGGTTATCAATTAAAGTTATTCAATTCACTGGTGTTATATAATTGTATAATAAATCATATGCATACCTGGCCAAAAGTACATGGTTTTTATTGTTATTATGTACTGTATTATGCTGTAGGATATGATTCTCACTTTTTCTTTTGCTAGTTGGTAATACATTATCTTTGATGAACCCACTATCCATAAAACAACTTCATGTCTTGTCACTGGGATTATTCATTGTCTTCTTGAAGTCCTCATTACAGTACCTATTAATTCTGATGCACTATCACTTTCAATATTTGAATTTACCTCTTCAAACTAAACTCCATGTGATCTTTCTGTTCTAAGCTGGTGGGGAGGGAGGTGGTGTGTCAAGTCAGGGTTTGTTTTATGTTACTTGCTATCAACCTCACCATCCATTCCTTACCAGCTGTATTCATATGTAACCCATGTTGTGTGAAATATTCCTTATTTAAATTTGTTTCTATCATTTTTAAGTAATCCAACCTCTTCATTATATTGAGCAATTTCATTTCCTGTTATATATTTTTACAACCTTACTGACACAGAATGATGAAGGCAGATCATGCCTATGAGGAACACGCATGCATTTTTAATAACTTTCTGAATACTTGAGAACATTTTATTGTAACTTTCCTGATGGGAAAATTCATTATAAATCCAACACCACATAGCTAACATCTGGAATTAAGACATCATGCCAGAATAAAAGGAAGCTTTTCTTAATAAGCAGATAATACAAATTACGCTCCTTATGAATTTACAAAAATATTAACAATGCTTTTTTTACTAAAATTAATAGTTGGTTTAAAAGTAATTTATTTTCATTAAATTTTGATAAAGCCTATTTTGTATAGATCAAGACTAAAAATAGTCATGAAATTGACATGAAAATATCTTTTCAAAATATACATATTACTTATATTTATAATATTAAACTTTTTGGATTGATAATTCTCTGTCTTGGAAAAACCATACTGATGAACCAATTTCTAAACTGAATAACATATGTTATGCAATTAGGACAGTTAAACCATTAATGTCTCCAGAAGTATTAAGAATAATTAATTTATTTTATTGTCACCCCATTATATCATACAGCACAAATTTCTGGGGAAGTTCTTCTCATAACAAAATTATGTTTAAAATTAAAAAAAGAATACTTTTGAGTTCTTACAAATTCTAGTAGTACAAATTCTTGTCGTGATTTGTTTAAGAAATTAAACATTTTGCCACTTCAATCCCAATATATATTTTCTTTGTTATTGTTTGTTGTTAAGAACAGAGCTCTATTAAGGTCTAATTCTGAAGCACATAATATTAGTACAAGATACAATTCTGCCCTACATCTGCCTATAGAAAAGTTAACAATATTTCAAAGGGAAGTTTATTATTCTGAAATTAGAATTTTTAACCATCTGCAACCAATTATTAAAGATTTATTGTATGATGTAAAACAGTTTAAACTGGTCTTAAAAGTGTCTTTACCTACCAATTCTTTCTACTGTTTGGGCGAATACTTCGATTGGAAATAAAGTAGGAATCTTGGTTATTTACTATATCGTATTTTATTATTCTGTATTAAAAATAAATACTTAATTACAATACCTCATCATTTATTACAATATTACTAATTCTTACCTTATAACATAAATTATAATGTAAATTTAATCTAATTAATATCTGCATGTATAAATTGTATATAATGTTCTACATTCAGTTGTACATGTTGTTCTTTTATTTTGTTAAGCTTTATTTGCTATGATAAATGAGCTGTCTGCATAAATCATATTATATATGACTACTTCTGTATCAAATGATCTATGTAATGTAACGTAAAAGAATGAATAAAATAAATCCGGATGGCTCGCCGTCCCAATTAATCCGGATCAGTGGCGTTTACTGAATTTCCACTTTCTTCCGTTTGAATCCTCTATCATAAATACTGCGTACCAATGACACAAGACCGATGGAATACTGAGGGCACTTTGCGTGAAAATATGTGAGGGCAAAATACATCACATTTTATGGGTAGTTTCTATAAAACCGCGAAAATTCTGATCGTCCAACCTGCGTAATCAAACAAAACAACACGTCCTTACATTACAAATTACACTACATACTCTGCGTAATTCCTATACAGAATGTACAAAAGTAACATTAAATAGGAATATCTGAATACTTACAATCCACTACGATGATGAATACTTCGCACACGAACCTGCTCGAAAACGCTAAGTAATATTCCCCAACCTTTCAGCTGTGCAAATTTACTGCTGGTTCCACAGTCTCATACAATCATCATCTGTGGTACTTTACCCATGGATCAGAGTTTTACCCATGCGTATGACCACTGAATACACCAAACACATCGAATACCCTGAAGTCGTTTGTCCACAGGTAATCCATGGATTGTGACGTTTAAAATACCGGTGCAAGCAACCAAAGTCCAAGATCTGGTAAACCAAAAGCGTTTTGTAAATATTTAATGTTTGATGTGTGGCGGTGTCATAACAAAATTTAACGAGTAGGATGGCATTGTGTACTTTATGTTTTTAGTTTTACATGTGATTGTACGTTAGGTTTTACTATTGCATAACCAGCAGTTCTGGTACGACGCATGTGTATCTATAGCAGGTATTAAAATATCATCTGAATTTGTTCATGCATGTTGGGGCATATTGGACTTATTAATGTGTCCATGACAGTGTGGAGGTTAGACATTAGCTAGGGAACGAAATATTCGTGTCGGTATTAAGAGTTGGCACTTTCGGTTATTGCGGTTATGATTTGCTCGACGGCGGAGATTGGCCAGCCAATGAGAGATATTTTTTAGAAATGGTCCGTTTGATTTACGAATTGTGGAAATCACACCTCAAAATCGTGCTGTTTAGAAGTATGTTTTATTGAAATTGTGGGTGCATATAGCTTTCAGTGCTGATACACCTGGAAACCCACATTTGTACATCACTGAATGAAAATAATAATTTAAATACAAATTACGTAAGTTTGTGGCTCTTGCCTGTATTTCTTGGTATTATAAATTTCCTATCACGTTCGATCATAGTTTTGCTGACAGGAATCACTTAAACTCGAGCTACACAACCCAACGTGCATGAACAAATGAATGCTTTCATTTTGGGAACATTAGGCTTGTGGTTGCTTAGTAACTGCAGAAACATAGTTTACATTTGCCAGCGTATGTCTAAAGTAGACATTGAACTGAGCCAGGCTGGCCTCATTATAAAAATTTATTTATTTACATTCAAAAAAGCTGGAAAACCTACTGGATATGGATGAAGTCAAAATGTGTTGAATGTACATCCAAGACAGTTATATAAAAGGATTACAAGGTTAGGCCGTGATAGTTGGTTGTATTGTCAGGAGTTAGTGAAACAAAAGTATATATTATTCAAAGGTTAGGTTTTTGAGGTTTGTATTAGTGAGAGCTGCCGAACATAATGGAAAAAGTAATCCACCACGGTTAGTTTTTAGGTATGATGTCAATGACAGAAACTAAAGTGGAATGAAGACTTTATTTCATTAAGATTAAGCCTTGAGATTTTATTGTAATGGCAGTCAGCATACATAAAAAAAAACAAAAACAGGATTTAACCTTTACAGCCCGTGCGTCCTACCGTCTAGGACGCTAACCTCCAAATATTGCATTTAATGTATTTATTCAACAAATATAACAAATATAGTTACTGAATATTTTAAACATGGTATATACTCTCCTTTTTTTTCACTTCAAATTGAGTTTGTTTCATAATTATAACTTGTTTGGTTCCTGTATTATTCACATTTTATATACAGGGTTTGCTAAAATTAAAAAAATAATTCCGGCGCCAAAAGGTTAATCCACCGGGGTTAGACTTTTGAGATTTCATGTTAGTGTTTCTGAACATGTGTTTCAAATGTACACTGAATTGCAGCACAGCTGTTCATACTACAACAAAAATTAAGCTTTGAGGTTTCATTTCATGGACAGAAGCTTTTCTTTTACTATACAGGCTTGCAGGATAGGCTATGGAAAGAAACAGTGTTGTATGTGAGCTTCCTGATTACCCTCCTTCCTTCCCTAATTTTGTAACCATTATGTATGCTACAGCCACTCAGTGTTTGGCAGTCATAATTCAGTATGGTTTAAGGTATATTGGATAGAACATAAATTCAAGACCGTATGTTCGGGTGTATACATTATTAATGCTTTAACAATTTCAGTCATAAATGTGCCATTTGTTAGTCCTGTAGAGTAATTGTCTTTTCAGATGCTGTTGCACTTACAAGTGTGCACAGTGCTTTAGCACTGGGCAAGTAACATGGGGTGCTGTTCTGTATTCTGTTTTATAACTTATACGAAATGTTTGTGTATTCAGGTGTAGAGATGTATTGAAGTGAAAGACACCTTTGTTTCAAGATTTATGCTGTTCAATTATTTTTGTAACGTTTATCCATCTTCCAGTTTCATATAGAGGACAGCATGGGAGATACAACAGGTTTGTCCAATGCTGAAGCAAAAGAGCTATGCCAGCCACCAGATGCAGAAACGAAAGTGAGTTTTTGTTTTGCTCTGGAGTTTTGTGACAGAGGCTTTGAACTGTAATTAAAATCAAGAAGAATAACATCATAATCATTTATTACATGTATCAGCAATCCTCAGAGGGTACAAGTACAGCACCATGGGATATGGAATTAGTCAAATACACGCAACCTGCTGCAGCCACTGATTCTGAATAATTTTATTAAAGAAAGTAAATTAATGCTTAACATATTTAATGATGTGTTTAATATAATATAGGTAGGCAATGAGTTTTTTTAATATTTTATATATATATATATATATATATATATATATATATATTTCTTTTGCTGTATGCTTTCTTCTGGGTAATTCCCAGGCATCTGAATTTTATATGCCAACGTTTTGGAACACCCTGTTCCATCTTCATAGGCAGGAAGGCATTTCTTCATACCAAGATTTCTATGAAGATGGAACAGAGTGTTCTGAAACGTTAGCATACAAAATTCAGATGCCGGGGAATTACCCAGAAGAAGCATACAGCATTCAGAACACAGCAAAAGTTTGAAATCAAGTATATTTATTTTGTGCCATATGGAATCTTTGATGCAAAGTAACATAACTCCTTTCCAGGATTTCATGTTCCAGCAGACTATGTATCGCATTAAGGATCCACGACGTTCATTAGAATTTTACACAAAGGTTTTGGGAATGACGCTGCTGCAGAAGTTGGATTTCCCCAAAATGAAATTTTCTTTATATTTCATGGGTTATGAAAAAGCTGAAGACATTCCATCAGACCTTTCAGCACACACCAAGTGGACTTTCTCAAGGAAGGCGACACTTGAACTCACGCAGTAAGTACAGTGCTGAAGGTATCTTACATAATCATTTGGGTAGATATTTGCTTGAGGTAGCTGTCCTTGCTGGGTGTGTACAATGTCTGTGTGTGGCACAGTTTGTCATGACTAGCTGAATGTTGTTACATACACTTTCAACAAGACGTTTTGCAATTGTTTTACTCCGGAGTTGGTTTGTTTGTCAAACACTTCAAATATTTGGGAACGACCCTAACAAATCAAAATTGCATTCACAAAGAAATTATAAGCATATTGAACTGAAAAAATATATGTTCTCAATCAGTGCAGAATCTTTCGTCCTCAAGTTTGCTGTCAAAAAATGCAAGGCCTAAAATATACAGATGTACGCAGTGCAGTCCAAAATTAACGCATTAAAAATTCTCAAATATATTTAATTGCATAAAGTTATCTATAACACCAAAGTTATTTTTGTACATAGTCTCCCTCTTTATCTAGACACAATTGCCAACGGGCAACCCACTTTTCATAGTATTTTTAATAAGAGTCTTTAGGTATGTGTTTTAGAGACTGGTAAACTGCTGAACCTAGACTTGATCTCGAAGGAAATTGTCTTCCTCGGAGAGAGAGTTTCAGGGTGTCAAACAACCAGAAATCGCGTGGAGCAAGGTCAGGTGAATAGGGAGGATGTCAAAGTGTCTCAATTCCCTCTTCCACCAGGAATTCTGTGACAATTTGAGCCTTGTGTGGTGGAGCGTTTTCTTGATGGAGAGTGAAGTTCCCCACCAATTCAGGTTGCTTTTCTGCAACTGCAGGCAACAACTGATTCTTCAAAATGTCTCTGTAACATTCTCTGGTGATGGTCATGCCCTTTGGGAGAGGATATGAGAGAATAACGCCCTTCTGGTCCCAGAAAATTGAATAGAGAATTTTCTCTGCAGACGCGCCAACACGGAATTTTTTTGGGGGTGGCGAGTCTGAATGTTTCCATTGTTTTGACTGCCTTTTTGTTTTGGGATTGAACAGGGGGATCCATGTCTCATCCATAGTGACCAGATTCTCCAGAAAATGCGGATCAGAGTGGTGTCTTGTAAACATTTCTTCAGAGCAGGTCATTTGAATTTCTTTCTTGCTGTCGTCGAGCATTTTTGGCACCCAGGGAGCACTCCCTTTTGTCAATTGCAAGTCTTCTTTAATTATTCTCATCACTGTCCCATGAGTTAGGCCCGTATGAGCACAAATATCCTCTATGGTAACTCGGCGGTCACTCAGAATGAGATTTTCAAATGTTCTTTGTTGGCATCCGTGCGACATGAGCTTGGTCGCCCTGGATGTGGCAAATCGGTGCTGGACACCATCCATCCATTCACATTGCTGTAGTCCAGAGCACTATCGCCACAAACCGAGACAAGTTCACGATGAGTATTAACACAGTTTTCACCTTTTGCACAAAAAAGTTTTATGATGGCGTGCTGTTCTTCTCATGAGAACTCCATAATTATCAGTATCAAAATAGTCACTTACAGAAACTACATTTGAGTCTGCATGCACTGGCCCC
>Ga0123357_10004573_pt1 | contig 16292 bp, 7 predicted proteins | sample TergutEmb28metaG_FD_89873 | JGI IMG/M metagenome (GOLD analysis project Ga0123357, IMG submission 89873) | Embiratermes neotenicus P4 segment gut microbial communities from Petit-Saut dam, French Guiana - Emb289 P4 | ecosystem: Host-associated > Arthropoda: Insects > Digestive system > Gut ... | reverse complement strand
CCCTTGCAGTATGCGTTATATCCTGCTGCTGTTCACCCGCCTCACTAGTGTCAGTGAAGGAGACTAGGTCATATAGAGGGTTGTGGTCAGGCCTTTGCTGTTCAGTGATTAGTCTGCCTATTCCGTGGTATTTTTGTATCAACATATCAACATATCAACATATGATATATGATATATGACCGAAACATGTTGGAGTTAGTAATTTTATAACATTTTATATTGTTTTAACGTATGTATAATAAAATTAAGTGCAATAAGCTGGCTAATTGGTATAATTAATACAGTGTTTATGTTTGTTGGACCGTGCATCATTGTGATAACTGAACAAAAAAAACCAACTAGATGCCACTTATTATTTTATTCTATTTCTAATAGACTCAACATGTTTCGGGCACTACTATGCCCATCATCAGGAGCCCGCGACTATAATGTGCTATAGCCTTCAGTACGGACACTACTCCAACCTAACCGCACCTAACCTCCAACCTACAGCAAACCAAGAATGAAACGACCAATGTGGTAATCAACATTATAGTCGCGAGCTCCTGATGATGGGCATAGTAATGCCTGAAACATGTTGAACTTATAAGAAGTACAATAAAATAACAAGTGGCATCTAATTGGTTTTTATTCTTCAGTTATGCAATTTTTAGTTTTAGTGAAGCCTCACTAATTTGTGATTATTTAACACTGATCATTAAAACATATACTTGTATTGCATTTTAGCACTTCGCGCTTTAAATTTTTGGATAAGTTGACGCTAGGAATGTGCTACCAAGTGAGATTCATCACCAGATCTGTCAAGTGTATGGTGACAATGCGATGAGTGATGGCACGGTTAGGAAATGTGTTCGGATGTTCAATGAAGGACGAGAGAACGTGCACGATGAGGCGCGAAGTGGGTGTCCATCTTTGATGAATGATGATTTGGTGCGTAAGGTCAACGAAAGAGAGCGTGACGACAGATGTTTCACAATTTCTGATCTGTCCCTGCACTTTCTTCAGATTTCAAGGACTCTACTCTATGACACTGCCAGCAGTCATTTGGGTTATCGGTGGCCGCATTCTATGAGGAGGGTACACAAAAACTTGTGCCCCGCTACGATAAGTGCCTCAATAATGGCGGTGAATATGTGGAAAAATACTTTGAATAATGTAGAATCTGATAACAATCAAATTTTATAGGAAAGCTTACTCGATTTTTTTTTCACAGCGAAACGGTACTTACTTTCTGAATAAGCCTCGTAATATGTCTTGAGACTGGGATGCATTGAATGCCGTTCGATAAGGGAACATCCGTTACACAAGTCCATCTTTTTAGAAGTCAGTAAGTACATATACTATGACCTGGATTAACACATGCATCTCACATAAACTATAAAAGAGCTTTTCATGTAATCTACTTCTGAGATATTGACTTGCCATAGGATAGAAGGTGAAACGGGGTAAACACCGAAAGGAGAGTGAAAATTTTGAATTTTTAATGGACATTTAACTGCGTGTAAAATGGATCAATAAACAAGGCTCGCTTATCTAAATAAGCCATGGAAAAAAGTCTTTATTAAGAAACTATGAATAGATAAGTTACTCAATAGACGCTCCACCTTATACGAAAGCCGAACATTTGTTACAGTTTCCACAACACAGCCTCCAAACTCTGTAATAAGTTACCTGAATACAGTCCACAACCTAACATCCTATTTCATTACGATCCTTTTTAATATCATCTTTCCATCCGTCCCAAACCAACAAATACTCGTACTTTCTTTCCTTCAGCCTTTCCAAATAAATTACTGTAGATATTTATCACGTTTATAATTCGTGCTACATGTCCAGCCAACCTCTCGTCGTGTTATGTCGTACTGAATTATTATACAGTATGTCGGAAAGGTAAAAAGAGTGAGTGCCGCTGAGATGCATCAAGAAGAGCCAGAGCGATGTGGCTGCTGGAACCAGCTGGAAACCCAACAGTATAGCTATCCCACATTACCCATTACCCATTACCCATTACCCCTCGCCTTGCAATCAATCATCTGTACCTACATGTGAACAGTACTGCAGTCCACATGAATGTTACAGTGTCGCTGACACCAGTAGTGGCGGACTGCAGCAAACATGTCGTGTAACGGTGGATTGATCTTCGACGCGAAAGAAAAGTAACTGGTTACTGGAGTTGGGGCTCTTGCATTTTCCATTAAACATGTTAGTGTCATAAAGATACCGTGTCCTGATCAAGGAACATGATTATATGCTCAGACTTTAACAAAAATGCGGGAAGTGTGATTTCTAACTAATTCCTGTCATTCAAAGGCAATCCAAGCACAGGTTCGTCTGGGTACGAACAGATACAAAAATGATATTATGAAGAATTTAGGGTGTGGAAAGAACCAGTAGCGGCCCGTTTGCTTGGGGAGATGAGAACTTCGAAGTACGTCAGACACAGTAATATATATATATATATATATATATATATATATAGAAGAGCAACTCATCTGGTCGGAATATGGACCGAGGTTTTCCAGAACATTAGCAAGCACAGTCAGCTGTTTCATAATTGATAAATTTAAGTGTGAGTGATGTTAGCGAGTGACTGGGAATGCTGCACAACGTCTCGGCTCCTCAAATTATGCAAATAAGCAAACATCCTTTATTTGCACCCGAATTTGCGACACATTGCGGTCCAAACATTTTGGCAGAGAGACAGCAGTAAGCCGTAAGTGCGAACGTATTGGGCAAAATTAGAATAATTACACAGCTTTCACTTTGTTATTTTAGCATCCTACAGGGAAGTCATGTCAGTATTGATGGCCTATAGTATTATGACATTCAAACCAAGTTTCGTCAAAATATGTCAATTGCTTCAAAACGTATTACAGAAAGACATAAGGGACCGAAGAACATCATAACACATGAAAATACTGACGATGCATCTCCGTATTTCCTTGTAAAATAAGAAAATGGACTAAAAATCATAATAAACGTTGCATTTGGGGGGGAGGGAGAGGGAGGGAGAGGGAGGGGAGGAAGAGAGAGAGAGAGAGAGAGAGAGAGGAAATACGAAACCACAGCACTGCATATGGCTATCTCTACATGACTGTGAATGCCGAATGGAAAGCAATCCCCAATGTGCGAGTTATTTAACCACCACCCTGTAGCAATGGATGTCGTGGTGACCCCCAGAACTTGAGACTCCCTGCCATTTAAACTGTGGAATCCGATTATGCGAAGTTTAATTAAAAGTCCTCTTAGGAGAACTCAGCGTTTTCAGAATGACAACTAAGCTCAAAATTCGTATTATCCAGGGGGAATGAGCACATAAATGTCACAATTCATGATATAATATTCAGAGTGAAGGGGAGATGACTAATGGCTTAGATTGCAATAAAGCTTTCACTTACCCCTTACCAACGCAAACCACAAACCTTCGCGTTACGGTTCTGTATAGCTATATTGCACAGTAATGACAGATGAAGGATGATACATCAGAACGAATCAGTTAAAGGGAACGTGACAAATTCCTGATGAAAGAAATGACAACCCAAATTCATGTACACATTTTCCATATCATTTATCAGCGTGCTTGTACAATTCCTCCGACTCCTTCAATGAAAGGTTGACATCTCTCTTCAGGAAACGTGCATTAGTACCTCGCGTACGTGGGTAAAATGGTATGCTGGATGAGATTCAGCATGCAACTGGGAATGTGTATACAGCAGGCGTATATCATACAACGCATACTGTTCTCAAAGGAACAACATCAAGTACTCCTTTGGGTTTGAGCAAGAACTGCAGATTTTCATACATAATTTTGGAAGCTTTGAAATTCGCCAGTAAACAAATGTATTTATTCCCGCATTCAGTTGAAAACAACAAACAGAACGATCGGAATAAATGTGACCCCAGAGAAAAAAAATCGCTGTAACTTTTTGAAATGGACTAAAGCAAGTAATACTGCTTCCAGTTGAAGCAATAGGAACATAGAAACTTTACATATAGACATAGTTTACTATAAATTCGTAAAGAAAAAGTCACTATTTCAGTTGGAGTTTACTCAGAACAATGAGTAAAACCGTCCAGTTTTGAATACAGCAACCTAGCTCCAAGCAAGGCCGTACCGGACAATGTTACAGTCATGGGGCGTGTAGTCATGGAATTCCTCACCTTTTAGGAAATTCTAATCGCCATTACCATCTTCACAAGCACCCGCATCTGATCCTCATCCAAAGGAAGACAATCCATTCCACAACCTCAAACCCTGTGCCTTCAAGATCAAATTTCATTTCGTCTCCCAACCGTTGCCACCGTCTATCAGCTTGACTCTTACCTTCTGACACTTTCGCGTGTGTCTGTCATCTCTTGCATAACACTTACCCAGTCTGTCTCAAACCCTCGGAACATTTGATAAAGAGGACAAATTCTGAGGCTCCTCATCCAGTATTCCTCAGCTTCCTGTTGATTCCTCCTAGGCGCAATTACACGGTATTTATATACATTTCGCCCCCCACCCCCACAAAAAAACAGCAATTTGCCGTGACACACAGATGCACAATTTTACAGGACACAGAATAAATTTAACCCATCCTAAACAGACCAAAACTTACGCACCTTATTGTTTTTACGTAAATATAAGGAAAAGGGACATTTTGTGGATACAACATTTCACAGAGGCTGTGTTTGTAACCCAACTATCTAGCAAGGCGAGAATCTCAATCTGACGAACTGTGTGGGTTACGACTAAATGCCACTTCACGAGCGAAAATGTGGTACGTGTACAGGAGCGTGTTCAATAGAAAGTCTTCAGTATGTCAGTAAGATGACGGTTTGAAGTAATACACAGGATCAAGCGGCACGAGATATTGGTGTGGGTGTTTACTATCTAATTTTTTTTTTATCTATTAATAAACCAAAAGACATTCATATTCAATTTTCTATTGAGGATTTATTCCAAAATTTTTCGGGCGGGTTTAGCGGTGATTCTTTCCATGCACTGAAACCAATACTTCCCATTAAGCTCTAATAAAATAGTTGAATAGAGAGAGACCAACTTGATGTCATTTGCTTTATTATTTCATTATTTAATGCTCAACATGTTTCGGATTTTAATACGTCCAACCTCAGGAGCTTGCGACTTATTTGTTGAGTTATTTCATGGGTTGTATTGCTCTGGTCCGATGTGTGTTGGTGTTACGTTGTGGTTTGGCTGGGGTGGTGTGGTGTGGTATCCGCATGCAGGCTGAAGCACTTCAGTGCTTCAGCCTGCATATGGTCCAATAAACATAAGGTTCTCTAATAAAATGTTGCCACTTTATGGCAAGACCAGATGATCGTAAAATAAATTACAAAATTTCAAAAACATACATACACCATTCGTTGAAACGTCATGTACATATCCTGCTGTAATTATTCTCGTCAGAGTGCTACCTAAACTAAAAACACACAATTAAAATATTACGTAGAGTTTTCACTATTAATAGCAAATTCATAGACCTTGACATCTTAGTGCCTCCATCTATGGCCAAGTCGAAACCTATGCGGATAATTAGAATATAAATAACATTTTATTTACTGTTTATTTAGTGACGCTCGCAGTAACTCTACCAGCCATACAGTGCCGAACGGTTGGATAAGTGGACAATAAATTGGAAAAATGTCGAAGGAAGAGTCAGTCGGTGGGTCGGTGGACGAATGTGAGGTAGTATCCGGCAATTTGACTGGTAGGACCAGGAAAATAGGGAAAATGTCAACAGTCCACCGGCTGAGGAAACGAACTAACGTATATATATATATATATATATATATATGTAATTTATAGATCAGAAAAACATCCTTTAGAAGTCACACAGAACTAACAGTGAGGCGGAGGAGACAGGACGTCATTGGTACACTTGCTAGACTACGGGATGGACGATACGGGGTTCGAATACCGGCAAGGCACCAGACTTTTTCTCCAGATCGTCCAGACCAGATGAGGCCCAACCAGCCTCTCAGTCATTGGGTGATGACAAGAATGGGTTCTTTCTTTTCGTTTATTCTACGTTCGAAAGAGGGCGCGGAAGGGAGTGGGAGGTTTACGGACTCCATGGTCTTTCACATGAAGTGATTATTACAGAGCTACTCGCATATGGCAGACAGACGTTCCCAGACCTCGAAGTAAGCTTTCGACTGTTTGACTGTATAGTATTCACTCATCTTTGAAGGTAAATGTTTGAACAAAATGCTGCTTTAGGTATCCACTTTGCTAAGTAAGATTGTTGAAGGAAACACAGGAAACAATCCTTCTGTTCTTTTCGGATGCAGACAGGACCTTGGGGCACCGGGAATTAACGAACAAAACATCAGTCTAATTAACCAAACCAGCAATAAGAACTCGCAACTCGTCTCACAGGAACATCTCGGTAGACAAGAACACTTCTCCGAACACGCTTCATGGTGAGTGTTCTAAAACCATAATGTATGATTCGTTCCGACATTTTGTTAAACAATGATTTAAAACTACATATTTAATTATTTCGGGGACATTTAACTTAAAAAGTGTTTCCGAAGTTTGGCCGAATCGTACTTCAGTGCGAATTATCAGTATACTGACAACAATTTTCAACATTTTCCATCCGTATTGTCGATAAAAGTCAGATAATAAAAGGTAAAGGTAAAGTTCGCCCTAGAACAGGCCACGAGGGCTCAGAGGGGGAGCAGATGTATAGTTCTGCTCTTTCTTTATCCTCGGCGCTACATGGGGCGCGTACTTAACGCCATGCCCCGGCTGCTGTAATTCAGGGGAAGACCCGGTCCGCACTGTGTAGGAGGCCGGTTGGGCAACAGTGTTGGTCTGGACGGGTGCGGAAAATCTCATCCCCGGGATTCGATCCCCGGACCGTCCAGCCCGTAGCGAGTCACTATACTGACTACGCTATTCTGGCCCACAAAAGTTGGATAATGCTTGGTAAAATTCCACTTTACTCTCGTCTTCAGGAGGCTTGCCCTCATACTGAAACATTTTTCATTTCCTTTACATTTTTATAATTAGGCGCAGCAGTTTGAATAAAATCCGGAACCCATCAATACTATGTTCATATGCCAGCACTATTCCACTACCGCCCTACAAGCGCAATGTCATAAAATAAGGATATGTTTCCGCGTTTTCATATTTTCGGTATTGGCTGCATATGGCTGACCCCGTTCGACCGTGCAGTCTAAGGCGTAGGTCTGCGGCCACTCGCTTGCTGGGATTGCGGGTCAGAATCCCGCCGGGGGCAGGGATACTTATTTCTTGTGAGTGTTGTGTGTTGCCAGGTGGAGGTCTCTGAGACGGGTCGATCTCTCGTCCAGGGGAGTCCTATCAAGTGTGTGTTGTGTGTGTATGTGTCATTGTTACGAGGGGCAACAACAGCCTTTATATGCACAACGAGTAGGCAGCAGACATGGGACTAAGAAAGATGTTGCATATGCTGGGATCGAACTTGGAGATATCTTTTAACCCCAGAATCCTATACCAATCAGCAGATCACCAGTGGCAGCATAAACTAATACATGTTATTTTGGTACCGTCAACTCCTTGTGCTTGACATTCAATGTCTGTATTTATTGTCAGTGCGAAGAGAACGTTAAATTGAAAGTTGAGTTCGCACAGACAATAACAAATTATTAATTACGCATCATTTTCACATCCATATAAAGTCTCATTTTAGCTCTACACCGGATATATCCTACGTTTTGAGACGTGTATTCTTCGTTTTGTGTTAGAGGTTGACTGTTCTGAACGCATAGTTTAGCCTGTAGTGTAGCTCGAATCACAAGACATACACGGTTCAAAGCTAAAGCTTTCCACGTTTCTGCCACAGATATCACGAATCTCTGTTTCGTAAGCATATTTCCAAATTAAGCCAGAGTTTCGTCTCAGCTGCCTCCCAACCGTGCAACGTGATTAGCGCGCGCATATCCGGGGCATGACGGCAACTTCCCAGATTACGTCAACGGGCCGGTACAACCCAGCCACATCAAATTTACGACTCATCAGCACATTCGAGAACTAAATGAATTCATTAACGCTGAGGACCACGGGTCCGCGTTCTTCTTGGAAAATGCTGCAACTAGCTACTGCAGATAAGCGGTGATTCTATGACATCTAAAATAAGGACACAGGCCCCCAACTTCCAACAGAAATCGAGTACGTGTTATGCAACATCGATGCATGATCATTAACATTCTAATAATTTTTAAACAGTGTCTTAATTGAAGCGGATCCCAGTGGACGCGAGATGTAAAGCGTTGGTATGCGGCCCCTCGCTTTCTGGGATTGCGGATTCGAATCACGCCGGTGATATGAATATCATCTCTTGTTGAGTGTTGTCAAGTAGAGGTGTCTGCGACGGGCCGATCCCACGTCCAGAGAAGTCCTACCGAGTGTGGTGGGTCTGAGTGTGATCGTGAAGCCTCGACAATAAGGAGGTCCTAGCGCTCTAGGGGCTATTGCGCCACGGAAAAAATATCTTACTCAAAATTCTTTATGGCGCAACAGCCCAACATGGGCCTAGGCCGCCTAACTGTTGAGGTTTCTAGATCAAAAACAATTAGACACAAACACACACTCGGTAAACTCCTCCGAAAGAGTGATCAGCTCGTCGCAGAGGCTGCTACCTACACAACAAACAATACACAAAATAGACGAACATCCAAGCCCTCAGCGGGGTTCAAACCCGCCATCCCAGCAATCAAGCGGCTGCAGGTCTACTTTTAGACCACATGGCCACCGGGGTCGGCCAAACAGATTACATAATACTCTTAAATTTCAACCTACCTGACTAAGAAAGCAAATAACAACCACATAATTTGTCGTCCCATCGTCAATGTTGTCAAGTTTCGGACCTAAGCAATTAAAAGATCGCACTTAGTGCAATATGAGAAGCAAGGCGTGCTTTCAGTGCGAGGCATTTCAGATGTCTGCTGCCGAAACGTGGGAACGTCTACAAGATCCCTTATGGGCTTATGAATTTGTCTGTCTGTAGAGTTGGGATTAAGTAATGACACTTTCCCGCGCATTTTAGAACTCTTGTTTGAGATGCAGATGTACAATTATTTTCGCAAATGTAATCCTAAATCCCTCCAACACTTCTTAATCTAGTAAATCGGACATGTACTTGCAAAAGAAATTATGTACCTGAATAGATTGCAGGATTTATTAACGACAGTAAACAAGCTCAATTAGAAATCTTATTTCAGCACCGTGCATTTTCGTAGAATTACTTCAATTTATCAACCAACGAATGCACATATAATTTCACATAAAACAATTTCAAAACACTTTAAAACACTCCGACATGTTTCGATCTTGTCAGATCATCAGGGAGCGTTGTTCCTTGCTAAAGTTATATTACAGTATTCACAATTCAATTCGTATTTGCAAACTAGGTGTTGTGGCAGGATATCATGTTGTGTGGGAGGAATGTGTTGTGGAGCAGTGGCTAGGTGTGCGTCGTACGACAAGATCGAAACATGTCGGAGTGTTTTAAAGTGTTTTAAAATTGTTTTATGTGAAATTATATGTGCATTCGTTGGTTGATAAATTGAAGTGAAGCTCAATTAGTTATTTATCTCATAGCTTCGATGGATTTCTCACGTCTCGGTACATCGTTAGAAACAACCGTCTCTAAACCAAAATTCGGTGGGTCTTGGTCTCCATAACTCACACTCGTCTAAAACAGACCACACGACCAAATTTTAACATATTATATGTCCATGCCACAGACTTAATCTTCTATAGAAAATATCCTCCATTACCTGCAATGTTTCGCAAGGCCCTCAACTAAGATCGAAAAACCGTGTTCCAGCAACACTGAGGACTGCCATACTGTAACTGTACAGTCCACACTTCACCTGATAGTCTGTCCTACCTTTTACCGAACTTTATCCCGCCATTATTTTCTTCTCTGATGTTCTGACGAGGGCATTATGTATCGTAAACCAGAAATTGCATCTGCGATAGCCAGCCTTTCAAGCCAACATGCTTGTCATGTTGATGATCATAAATTGAGGTGTTCCAGTCTAATATGGGTGCATATATGGAAATGACGGTAGGTGATTGAAATTGCAATGACATCAGCACAGTCTGTTGTATCGCATCTCTTTAAGGACCGGAGTACGGACTGAATCATCCCTCATCTGAAACCCCACGGTGATGTTACTCCGCCTCATTAACCATATTAATTAATGGGCATTCTGCTAGTGGAACACCACGAAGGTTGGTGGCGAATCGCCATTCATTCCAGACGTATTTAAAATGCAGGCGCATAGTTCAGATACGAACATGTCAAACTCTGCGACCTTCATTTGTTCACTTTGGGACGCTGTCAGAATCTCAGACTAGGCCTACAAAGCGTCGAAAAAAAAAAGAATGATAACGGTGAAATGGGTTATTTTGAAAGGAAATGGGGATAATGGGGAAACACCGTAAACCCTCTGTCAGAGTAAATAAAAATCCCCGACGAGATTCCAGGCACCTTCAGAAGATAAGTCCACAGCGTTGACGCTACACAAATGAGCTCGACGTATACATACGACATTCACTACCTGATGAACGCTTTAGTTCGTCATTTTCGGTTATTGAAAATCGAAAAATACCATACATCTCTAGCCTAAAGATTTTTCCATATGAGCCGCCATTTTCTAGATGAGACGTCGGTTGTACTGTGAGCAGAAAAGTAGCTGGTCTCTGCTATGAAAGAGACAGATGCGCACATGCAAGATTTCGTGGCGAATTATGTGTTTCCACTACCCACCCAGAAAACACTAACACAGTGCACTCGCAAATTGCACGCCACTCGAAATGTCTGATGTTTTCGGTCTGTGTGTAGTGAGTGTCGTAGTAGCACAACCTATCGCTCATGCCAATAGCAGTTTAGCGGTCCCCTCTGTAGCCAGCAGTTCCCCGCACCGCGCCAGACACGCTCCACCCACCCGCGGTGATCATCTCTGCCCTACGGTATATATACTTGTGCACAAGTACGTATAGTGCAAGCGCACAGGTTGCATAGGCCAGTACAGGGGGGAGGGGAACCAACCTGTGGCTAGAAAATGTGTTATGATTACTCAGAACTACCTAGTGTGGACGGTGGGCCGGGTAGCTCAGTCGGTATGGCGACTGACTACGAACTGGACGGTCCGGTATCGAATCCCAGTGAGGACGAGATGTTCCGCCCGTGCCGACCGGCCCTGGGGCCCACCCAGCATCCTGTAAAATGGGTACCGGGTCTTTCCCGGGGGTAAAGTGCGGCTGGGGCGTGCTGCTGACCACTCACCCCCTTCTAGTGCCGCGGTCATGGAAAAGTAGAGCTATACCCCTACCCACCCTCTGGGTCACGCTGGGCCTGTAACGGGATCACTTTACCTTTACTTGGCGTAGACGGGGAGAGGAAATGACAATCTGTCGCCATTACTCACACAAGAAACTTATGCTGTGAAAATAATACAGCAAACTTCCTTCCGCAAAATAGGTTATTACACAACTTGTCATCCGATCGTGACTAGTAACAAATTACTCATAGCAAATTAATTGCCCTTGGTTGGACATGCGCGTCTGGAGCGCTCCGTGCAGTAATCACTGTGCGTTGTCGTTTCTGGTCTCAGCTGCTTACACAGTGACAGCAATGTGTCTTGCATCAGCTTACTTGTGACATGCCAAACAGGATAGCGTAGTCGGGCTGGATGACCCGAGCTTCGAATCTGTACACCACAATCGTTCATGGTGCACACAGAGGGTGTATAACATGTCGGATTTTGCACTCCATTAACCCCGAAGAAAATCCACAATTTCGAGATGTCTCGATACAGCAAGTTCTAATATTCTTCTTGCATTACTATTTTAACATAATTTAACGTAACACTACACATTGTCACCCATGAGTACGGTGACATTAATATTAAAATTTTACCATTTACAATAGACAAGCCACATATGTATTTGAAAACTGCTTCTCCCTGAGAATGGCCAAAACATGTAGGAATACTTCAGTAAATCAAATATTGGTGCAATCAGTTGGTAATAAATTTATTTACATATGACAACTGCACGGAAGATAGACAATATCAAGTTTTTTTTTAAAAAAAATTGACAATATTCATCTCCATTCACTCATTTATTCATTCACTCATTCATTCGTTCTTATTTCCATTCTTCATCAAGTGGGGGACACAAAGACTCTCACCTTTAGAAATGGACCTACGCGGAGCCCCACGACTCATACGAAACATTTCGACCCTGTAGCACATGCACCACCAGAATCAAGTTTATCCTGTTTATCTAACAACGCTTTTCGAAACACCTAGAGCAGTAACATCTAATGGAAGATTACTTTGCAAACAGTGCGGTCAGTGTATGGTGGAGGTGAAGGTATTGGACGGGTGGGTTTACAGTTCCTTCAGCATCCCTAGTTCTCTGCGCCTCTCAACAATCCATACATAAACACACAACCTAAAACGTGATAAAGCCATAGGTCTCAATGGTACCTGTGATTTTTACAAATTAGCCACAATTCAGAATTTTAAAAACGATATAACACTGTACAGATTTTTGCAACATTGCCCCAAGAAGGCATGATATATACATTTATGCACAGTGGAAAGAAAATGTTCAAAGATTATAAAGACAAGGCAAGATCAATGGACTGCGCAAGCCCGATACTGTTACCGAATGCCAGAACAGCAGATACGCTGCAGGGTTTATCGACTGGGATGTCTTGCTAAGTACACTGCAGATGAAATCAGTGTCGCTCTTCATCATAAAATTGGCATTCGACCAACATGTGCTCCGCACCCTCGAGAAACGGACGTCGGCTCTCCATGCAACAGATAGTCGTGTGTAAGGTGAGTATTGCCGATCCGAAGGCGCGTTATCACGACCTCCTTCTTCCTGACCGAGGTGAAGAAGCGCATTCCTACTACCATGGTCTCCCAGCCACTTCCAGTGAGACTAGCAGATCAGTCTTGACAGAGCAAAGCCTACGGGACTGCAATGCCGAACGACTGTTGCTTCTGTCCATATAAGTGGAGCAGAGTTCTCTGTTCATATACGGTTCTGAACAGAATAACTTCCCTGACGGTATGGAAAAATGAAGTATACTCGTATACGAGTAGTTATGGTTACCGTCCGTGCAAGACGGCGTTTTACGACAGTTTAATGCTCGTCAGTGCTAAATGGTGTGTTAGAAGGCCACGGGAGTCGGAAACAAACGTTTTAGTGGTAACGTTTCTCTGCTGACTTCAATGACTCTAAACGCAAGATCATATATGTCTGAGTTTGAGACGGAGAGGGGGTAAGTGTTGTTAGTGTCGTCACGGCGACGTCGCCAGCAGATGTGCCAAGTATTGACATGTTATCGCATTTGCCTGCCATGCACCATGCAAACGAAGGTTACCACTGAGACAGGCTGCACACGTAAGACTCTAAGAAAGTTGCATCAGCCAGTGTCAATACCTCGAATTTTACCTCCAAGCAGAAAGAAAACCACGCATAAAACCTCCGAAGAACAATGCGTAGAAACGTAGATCACAGAAAGAAACGACTTAAAATATTATTCGGTAATGTGTACACCATATTGCAATTCTACCGCCTACCGACGTATTTTTGAAACATTAAAAAGGTTACTTAATTTTATCATTTACATTTTTGTAATATTACGCATTTTATAAATCTATCGAGGCTTCTTGTATTATTTCTCAATATTTTACTATGTACAGCTGTTTTTAAAGGGTGAGATCTCACTCCTACTTGTAAATGTTCACTGAAGTTATTAAATTTAGGCCTGATGATGGCTTGCATGATAAGCCGAAATATGTCGCCTGATTAACTTGTACAGTTGTGTATGACGGTATACTGAATATATATTGTATGTGTCTGATAGCACGAAGGGGTTGTGTCATCGTAAACTTAAAAAAATATGCTGACGAAGGCAATTACAAAATGATAACAAGATAGATTAGCATTACGTGGAATGTTCCAGACGCTAACTGAAAGATTTGTTCAGGGTGGCCAAGATAGTAACTGACAACATAAACAACGTAAGCAATGTACATTTAATGCAGGATAACGACGCCACGCCTACCGTTATATCTTTTCAGCTCTCCTAATAACCTGATACAATTTCACTCGAGGAGAGCGCTTCTATGGGCGTTTAATGTCGCCGGCAACAATAGAACGTACTTTAGGTGTCGGTGTAAAGTGTCCGATATTATTTACGATTTTAACCAAGTTTGTATTCTCTCGACAGATTTTGAAGGAAGTCACCAAAACCGAATTTCACGTAAATACGTCCAGTGGAAGCCGCGTTAATACATGCGGACTGACGGACGGACGGACATGACGCAGGAAATTGGCGCTTTTCGCGACTATGTGAATGCGCCTTTAAACTGTTCTATGCACAATCTGTGAGACTTGCCACTCAGAAATACAAATTTGTTGCAGTACACAACAGATGTTCGACAATCCCAACGGCAGCCTCAGTGAACTTTGCAACTCGTGTGCGAAGATCGTGTGTTGCTCGTCTGAGTTGATCTTCACGTTTCTTTATGTAAACAGCAGCATCCAAATTTCGACCAGCAATTTGTCTTGTGTATTTTGCTAATTTAGCTCTTTAACAAGGCCCACAGGCAAACATCTGACGGAACTAGTTCTGCAGATTCAAACAGCTCCATCTCGGTAATCATTCAGGGTTAGACACACGTTGATACGAAATTTTTTTCTCAAAATAACCGATACTATCACCTCCAAGGATAATGAATTGTCCTCGTGAATCACCCTGTATATCTATAACGCAGATCCGCATAAAAGGCCACATAAAGCTGGAACAGTTTGTTGTTTGTGGCCACAAAAGATATGGATTAATATTCGTATAGATTTCGTAAAGCCACCATACTGAAATTTCATTCAGACTACAAAAATTACCTTAGTATAATTTACCACCATTTAATGCCGAGGTCAATACGAGTGGAGCCTTTATTCTCCTCCCCTTATACGCCTTTATGGTTCAGACAGGAACAAACTTACCGTACCAGATTTAGCAACGGCTGGACTCCACAGGCATCATGCCTTAAGACATTTCTCAAATTGCTTCAGCAAGTGCTCAGACGGTCAGCCACACTGGCACGTTGATAGGCTAAGTGCCTCTCACCTTATCACATAACCAAAGTAGGCTTCGAAGCCTTTCTGCAAAACCTTTAGTGAAAACCCTTTGCAACTTTCTTGTCCGAATAGAAAAAGCGTATATCGAAAACCAGAAAGAAAGATCACAGTTTCTGTAGATTAGCAGTTCTTTTTCCTTACCGTTTTCAAGTAACGTTGTACGACAGACTTCACACAATACAACCTACACCAACTTATACTTATTGTTGACGTCACAAAGGTGAGTAAAGTAGCTGGCATTGCACAAAAATGGAGGTAAGTTAGGCCTACAAACACAATACAGTGAAAACCACAACAGAAAGCAAAAACGGCAGATTATTCGGGTTACTCATTCTTCCTGCGCATGTAGGCTTAGAAGCACTGCCTTCATGTAAACTCCTTGTCACGATATTCGTCGAATTTTACACAACCAGTCAGCAAAACGTTACAAATCCTCTCAGAATTCCTGGTTCTAAGGAATTAAAAACAGGCAGCTTGCAAGAAAGAAGCATTTGCTTCGTCTGGTTTATCGCCCCCCAGTATTGAGAGCGTAGCTAAGTTAGCTTCTCTTGGGCAAGTGCTTGTGTGTAGCAACCAGATGTGGGGTTCAGCAAGTACGTACTTTAAAACAGGTATTCTATACTCACGAAATACGGGCACGAGCACCCGCCACTGACCGCGGGCAGATAGTGGGTAATAGATAGTTTGGACGCCGATACCAGTGGCCGTGCGGTATATTTTGTGGGTGTGCGGACGCTCGCTTGATGGGATTGCGGGTTCGAATCCCGCCGGGGGCATATATATATCTCTCTTGTGAGTGTCGCGTGTTGCCACTTAGAGGTCTCTGCGTCCGGCTGCTCTTTCGTCCGGAGGAGAACCACCGGGTGTTTTGCGTCTGAGGGTGATAAAGAAACCTCGACAAAGAGGAAGCCAAGGCCCACTAGGGTTGTCGATCCGTGAAAAGAGAAACAGCTCGCTGGAACGAAAGATCAGGAAGGAGAGGCCGGGGGGGGGGGGGGGGGGGAAAAACCCCCCAAAAAAAAAAAAAATGTGATTTTAAACGTAAGGGGGGGGGGTAGAAAAACCATTTTTGGAGGGGAAAAAAAAAAAAAGTTTTATATTTATGGGGGGTATTTTTTTTTTT
>Ga0123357_10004572_pt1 | contig 16293 bp, 9 predicted proteins | sample TergutEmb28metaG_FD_89873 | JGI IMG/M metagenome (GOLD analysis project Ga0123357, IMG submission 89873) | Embiratermes neotenicus P4 segment gut microbial communities from Petit-Saut dam, French Guiana - Emb289 P4 | ecosystem: Host-associated > Arthropoda: Insects > Digestive system > Gut ... | reverse complement strand
TAGTTAGTGCGAGCAAGACGAACATGTAGTTAGTGCGAGCAAGACCAACATGTAGTTGGTGCGAGCAAGACGAACATGTAGTTAGTGCGAGCAAGACGAACATGTAGTTAGTGCGAGCAAGACCAACGTGTAGTTAGTGCGAGCAAGACGAACATGTAGTCAACATTTTACACATAACTGTTTACAACAAAACAATTACCTTATTTCACAACTCCCCTTCAGCCGAAGCCTAGGAGTCATCGCAGGTCATAAAACCATGTACAGAGGTAACTCCAACTACTGCTTCGAAATATCTCACAACTTTCACTCCTTGTAGCAAAACATACAAAGAACGAAAACGAGGGCGGCATAAGTCTACTACACGTCTTCTTAGTACTTGAAACGCGCTACAAAATTAAATTTCCTCGTCCATCCATAAAAAAATTTTGGAACCTGAAGAACTCCCAATAGCCTTGCTTGTTGTCGGGGACATCTTCATTGGCCGAAAATAAAAACGTCATTACGCACCAATACAGCAGAACATTCACAACCTTCGACCTCGTTCAGCCGCAAACAGCAGAAGTGTGTGTGTATATATATATATATATATATATATATATATATAAAGAATTCTACTACGAACCTACAAATTCGTCGTTGAAACCTAATGCTTGTGAGTGCAACAGTCACTGACGGTAGCTCAGCTACTAAAAACACAGCTCGATTTTTATGAAACCCGAAGATTAATTACCAAGTACAGGACAGTCGGCCTGTGTGTCGTATCTTGGGGCACTCGAATCCAGTCCACAACTTCACGCTCTGTACTCTTAAGATCAATTTTAATACTTAATTCCAACACACGGTTAGGCCTCCCAAGTGGTCTCTTCCCTTCGAATTTTCATACTAAAATTCTGTACGCATTCTCACCGCCCCAATGCATTCGACTAGCCCCCTACCCATATCAACCTCCTTCATTTGTCCATTAATGACCTTTAGTGACGAGTATACGTTATGAAACTCCATATTATGGCGCTCAGCAGAGAAAACGCGGGCGACGCACTCACCACATCCACTACCGAGATTATGCATATGTGCAGTGTAACCCTAAACGCCTTTTTGACGACCTATATACTACAGGCGCCTCTTCCATGCGAAGTTCGTAGCCTGCTGACGCATGTATGTTGAATTAAATTCCTCGCACATAAAAAACAGAAGACTCCAAAGAACATTTATTAACAAGTTCGCGAGCCCAACGCTTCACCATCATCAGGTCAGAGACTTCACGCGCAGGCATCGAAGTCCTAAGATAATCACGCGTGAATAAATCTTCGGTTCCCAACAAGTGTACCATACCTAAAGATACCCACTCCATTCTCTTGCCAGACGCATGTATTGTACGTTCTAACCGCAAAATGAAGCCCGTGTTTCACAGCCACGCAAAAGAAATCATTAGATTGTCTTACGCTCATGTATTCGCACACGAAGAGCAGCGGCACTGCAACGCATCGAACTTAATAACCGTAGATTCCAACAGCAGGCAGAATGAAGCCAAAAGATCTTACCTAAATGAGACACGCCCTTTTCAACACGCCAAACATTTCAGACAATGTGGCAATGCATCAGACCCGTGTTCGAAGATGAGCCTACCCATTCGCGTGTCGGCTTTCTTCACAAAATAAAGAAATCACGGCTTTCCTTGGTCCTTAGGGACGAATGCCAGAACAATTCCTTAAAATAGGCCAAGGCCGTTCCCCTCCCAGTTCTCTACATGCTACCGAACATAATCACAGATCTCGTTCGACGCTAAACATCTGCATTGTTACACAACCAACCAATCACCGATCAACCAGAGGATCAGAGCAAACTGTTCAAAAGAGAAATTTAACGATAAGTAACACATTTAGAAGTCGAATCAGGATATTCGTTAACAGTGCAGAGTACCGCCGCTTCATACGCAGAGAATTCGTGCTGGGCGTTAAATGTGCACGCCAAGCCTTTAATGCAATACAGGGTATTGCCCGTCAAGTACAAAGCAGGCGTAGGTTGCAGACACAAAAAGTGTTTTGATGGTGTGTTGCAGCAAGTAGGTAATAAGTAGTGTTCAGGTAGCACACTTGACAGATCTATGTATCCACACGACTACCTGACATGCTTACAAGCAATTTCCTGACTTGCTTTTAACAATGTTATGTACCTATATTCATACATTCCTCTTGACGCAAAGTTAAGTCTTAGGTTCACAAACCTAGCATTTAATTTGCTCAAATTATTATATTTTTATTCAGTAAATGTTAACATCGACATATGCGTCAGCGAAATATTCATCTTTAAGCATAGGATTCCATTAAAAGGGCCGTTAATCACACACAACCGTATAGCGACTGACTACGGGCTGGACGGTCCGAGATCGAATCCCGATGAGGACGAGATTTTCCGCCCGTCCAGACCAGCCCTGGAGCCCACCCAGCCTCCTGTGCAATGGGTAGAGGCGGCCGGGGCGTGGGGCTGACCCCCCCCCCATCTAGTGCCGAAGGTCCTAGAAAACAGTAGAGCTATACCTCTACTCACCCTAAGGGCCTGCGTGGCCTATAAAAAGGGTAAAAACTTACCTACCTAATCACACATGAATGTTGAACCCGAAAGATATCTTCCGGGATAAAAGTAAATTCTCCCTATGAAATGTGTAGGAATGCAATACAAAAGTAACATTATGGGTGTGTCTACATTCGCATTTTTCGTGTTCAACAACATTTATGTTCATATTTACGTTGTTCTATCGCGGCAGGAAAATTCCAACGTGACAAATTTTCTACGCTGGTGTCCTGAATTTTAAAACCGCCATTTAAATGAAGAAGTACATTTTACTTTTTTATCTTCGTTTGATCGGGACATGAAAATGCAAATTCAAACATTTAAGAAAGTGGTTCGAACTGTCACTCGATACCAAGAACGACATGCTCAGACTTAAGCAACAATCGCTTCCTTGATCAGACCACTACGTTCCTATTAACCCCTCGGTGTCTGATCCTCACACTGCAAGTGAACGTACACGCGCCCCTGTTCGAGCTGTTATGATACTGCTGTCGCCGCCGCGCCGCCGAGGGCGCACACGTGGATCTCTTTATACTGCAAGAGGCTAGATTGACGCCAATACGATGTCCCACCAGTGACAGTGTTTTTTATTAGTCACTGTGTGAATCCGAATGGGTTGATCATTTGTTTAAGTCTTTCCTTATGTAACAAAGACATGCGAAAATAACGGTCACTGTATCAGTGTCGGTGTTTGGCCTAAACAACTACAATTAACAACTTTCTGGCGCTAAAAGCTCATGTGCAGTGAACCCCAAGGTTTTTCAGAACCGAATGTGGTCACCTAAGAGGGTATCGGTGATACAACGCAACAGAAAAATTCTGAAAGGGGGAAAAACTAATTTGAAAATGAACCTACACTTCAAATTAGTTAGCTCAATCATCTAGCGTTAGTGCAATCCCGAAACGAAGACTGCCAAATTCATCACGCGTAACTTACTTCCTGATGTGTGTCCAGTCGTCGAAAATTATTCTAGGTCGTAGTCCTTTCAAGGCTGAAGAAACATGAGAATTCCAGTTAACATAAAAATGTCCTACTGCACCTAAAGAATGAAGACCAGAATCTAGTCCTTCTGAAAGCTCAATTTTAAAGGCACAGGAATAAATGGTTAACAGTATGAACACAGGATTCAATGGTTCATGTCGCGTTGCTAATAATAACAACATTTTCCGACCTACAACAATTTCTGATCTTAAGAAGTACAAAACTGGTGTTTTGCCAGAAATCCAAGTAAAGAATTTCTCTATTATATATCAGCAACTGTTGAAAATTATTCCGTAGCAGGCGAAAAGCATTCATCTTCAGTCAACCTTCTGATGCATGGCTCTACTGACGTATGGATATTCCTGTTAGAAATTCTGACTTTACCACACCCATTGTCACGAAACTGTCTGGTTGGTATAGGAATTGAAAGCGCAGTTTTTGACAGGACAAAAAAATTGTTTAGTGGCGAAACTATCAAGTTTAACGTTTTAACCCATTTCCTTAGCATCCACTGCAATGTGCAGACACTAAACTTGGCTTTACTCAGCTCCACGATGAATGTAGAATGTTCTGACAAGACTATCAACCGTTAGCAACTTCTTACTTATTTACTTACTTACATACTTACTTACTTACTCGATGGAGCAGAGTCCTTCTTGAGAAGCTATCCGGTTCTCAGCTAATTAAAAAATTCCCCACATTTTATAGAACCCCAACGTTCATTACCGCATTCACAAGTGCCCGCCACATGTCCCTATCCTGAGCCAGATCGATCCAGTCCATACCGTCAAATCCCACTTCCTGAAGATCCATCTTAATATTATCCTCCCATCTACGCCTGAGTCTTCCAAGTTATCCCTTTCACTCAGGTTTCCCCACCAAAACCCTATATCATGCGTCAGCAACAGTGTTTAAATTCTAAAAGAAGGGTGTGCTAAAGATTTTGGGATACAACTACGAGACAAAACCGCATGCCAGTTACGATTCTCACTTCCCCCATAAAGATTGTTGCTTCGTTGCGAAAAAAATATACGTGGACCAGCGTCTCATACCCCGTAATAATTATTTCCATCAAGTTCTTGTCCGCTTCAGCATGTCGCAAAAGGTCTGTGCAGATGTTCATTCCGTTCTCTTTTTGTTCAACCGTCGAAGTCCTGCAATAAATTTTAAGGATACAAAAGTATGCCCAAATTCTCAGTCAAAATTATGAAACGCGATCCTACGGATATTCCCAAGTCTTCCGCCATTTCTCGTCATATTAATTGTCCATCTAATGCACCAAGGAATTTAATGCGCCAATTTTTTCATCAGCGACATGGAAGGACGGCCGAAAAGACTGTGGTCTCCCCACGGTGCCAACAAGTTTTAAGTGTTGGTACCACTCAAATGCTGTTGATCGGCACAATACCTCACCGTCTAATGCCACTTTGAACAACTAAGTTTCTTTGGTAGTTTTGTAACCAATTTTCACGCAAATACGCTATTCCGTTAACACTTTGCAAACAGACAAGCGTTTTTATGCAATAAAAAACACTTCAGGACTGAATGAAAACTGTAACAGGATCCCAACGGTCTTTTAAACCACACTCAATCATCATGGGGTCATATCATTTTAAAGTCTGAGAACTTTTTAAACGGATATCGTATAGGTAATAGCCTCGCCCACCAGTCCAAGTCGCCGTGTGAACGACATTCCTCTCACTGGATATTTTATGGAGTACACATCCCTCCCTTTGACCTTCGTCTAATATGGACACGTGACAACAACATGAATCTCCGACATAGCGGAACAGCAGTCAAAATTCCAACGGAGTGCTAGTCCTCTGATGGCTAGCTGTACAGAACAGCGGTGACATGCAAATTCACATTGCGTGGTGTTCCATATACTCGAGTTCGACACGGGTTGATAAGACTATGACCAGATGCAGCTCTTCATTATTACTGCATGGTAAGAAACAGGTTTATGGGAATATTAATGCCACATTTGTTATTTTCATTTACTGTACCTATAACTGTACATGTAGAGACATGAGAAATCCGACATGGGTCTTTTCAGATTCGGGTTAGTCCGTGTCTGGGCACTTGCAAATATCATCATATACCCAAAGTATTCGGAAAGGTAAAGTACAACTGTCCTTTACCTTAGAGAACCACAACATGAATGGGAGAGCGGAAGTAGAGCTCCATACACCCTTAACCTTGGCACAATATTCAACGGTCGGATTTACGCTCCGGCTGTTTTATCCCCAGACACACGCTCAGTCCCTACAGTACAGGAGTCTGGTTAGGCCAACACGGTACAGCCGATAGGGACGTGACGGAGAAATGGGAAAAGCACCGGCTCTGTCAGCAACACAGACCCCGTCGTCCAAGCCTACTTCTGTCACTAATAATAGTGCCCTTACAGTGCATGTTTCGGTGTGCCTATAAAATATGTCAAGCCAAGGTCAAAAACTGATAATATATTCATTTAACCATGTGAATATCACGCGGTTCTTCACACCAAAGTTACTTCAAACTACTCCCCTCTGACCCTTGAATGGTAAACAGTAACTACCCTCCCTCCTCCTGAGGGCCGTTGACGTCTGGAAGCCACAACGGTGAAACTGCAACAACGGTTTTAGCTCCTCCCAAACTAGTCCTAACATAAAATATGGGAGGCAAACCCGCGTTCAGTAAGGATTCAAACCTCTTCCCATCACATTACCAAGCCATAATACACATCGTGTGCATCATATTTTTACGTATCAATCGTGTCCTGCGATTAATTGGTCACTTTAAATAACAGCGAATCAACCGTGAGTGTTTTACTACCTTCACCGCGATGAAGCATACAGGTCGGGGAGGCAGTCTTCTTCATGTGGCTGCCAGACGGCGTCTCTCGCCCCACCCCACACAAACCTATACCGTCTAGACGATCAATACGCACGCAACTCCAACCAACCCTCTCTACACTCAACCCTTCTTGGACAGCAGCGCCATCGGGAGAACGCTCCGCTTGGTCCTAGGATGATCTGCAGAGAACAGAGGTCGTGGAACCGCTACCGCAAAAACGCCAAACTGCGCATTTCCTCACATACGACTAACTTCATGGAGCAGAGTCCTGATTGAGAAGTTAGCCGTTCATCTCTCCGCTACGACGAAAGCTGATCTGCAGAGAAGAGAAGTCGTGCACCGCGGTTGCAAAAATCGCACACTGCATATAGATGAAAGTAAGAATAACTCCACGGAGCACAGTCGCTCTTGATACCTGAACAGTTTCTCAACTAGATGCGAAACTGCCCATCTGTAACGGAATCCTTAGTTTATCATCGTGTTAACAATAATCCCTCACTGGTCCTTGCCCTGAACCAAATCAATCTGATGATCCACTATAGCATTATCCTCCCGTCTACACCTGGATTTCCGAAGTATCTTCTCTCTTCAAGTTAACCCATCAAAAATGTGCATGAACTCTTTTGTCACGAGTGTTACATGCCCCGCCCATCCGAGTATTCTCGATTTTGTCATGCGAAAAATGTGTACCGAAGAGTAAAAATTATAAGCTATTCAAGATGCAGTTTTCTCCAGCCTCCAGTTACTTCCCCCCTCGTAAGGCCAATTTTTATCCTCGACACCCTGCTGTCAAACACCCTCACTCTTATGTTCTTCCCTTAGCGACCAAGCGCCATATAAAAAAAAAAACGATTATTAGCTCCTCAAAAGGGACTAGGCTGTATGGAGTCAACTGGTAGTCCGTAAGTCGGCAGAGCAATTCACCGACGTGAATTGCAACGTAGGCAACAGTATAAGCGACTGGCGAGAAGCAGTTATCCCGTGTATCGGATAATTGGTTGCGTGACACATCAGACGACTTGTTTTAAATAACTGTAACCCAAATGGCCAAACGTTTAACCACTTCTGCAGGCGAACGCTTCTGCACACTAGGTGACGTAATCGGTTCATCTTTCTCAAACACCGCGGATTAATGATGCACTCCAGTTCACGGTACAAACAAGATAAGCCTTCGCCGCAAACCCAGCTTCCACCGAATACGCTACATTACTTCCATCTTGTCTTATCATTCCGTTACGACAATACTCAGAGAAGAAAGAACTGTTTTTATCTAACGACACTGTAAATTGCTAAGATTATATACACAACGTCGGCGGTGAATGAATGAAATATGAGTATGAAGCATTGACATTCAGAGGACCGTGCATCGTGATATATTCTTATAATAAAACCCAAACGAGATGCACTATTTCTCAAATTTATTTTGGTAAAGAACTCTACATGTTTCGGACAGTAGAATTGTCCGAAACATGTAGAGTTCTTTACCGAAATAAATTTGAGAAATAGTGCATCTCGCTGGCTTTTATTACATAAATATGAAGTATTGGTACAATCGTTATTAATACAACTTACGCATGACAGAAAAAATGCCAGAACGACGATGATCTGAATAAGACAGGTAATGTCCACACGACCTAAGAGTGGGGTGCGTTCGAATCTTTGCACCCTGGATTCTTACCAAATGGTCACAACATTTAATCCGTCATCATAGTTTTGTTGTCGTTCACAATCGTACAAAAAAATAAAACGTTATTGCTATTATTATGTTCCGTTATTACATTTATTTGCAGAACACGTTGCGTACGTACATTATGTGTTAACATTGTCGGTCCAAACATAACCTCAGCTCTCTACCTCGTCTAAATATTTTGTAATTGCTGTCTTAGAAATAATATTTGGTACGCAACCTGTTAGTATATTTATAATTTACACAGATGCCACGCTTCACATTCCTACACATAATTAAAAAACATCAACTACGAAAGCACGCCTTTTAATTATCCTTAAGTATGTATCCCGTAGACTGCAAGAAAAAACAAGGTACATTACTATCGATTTAGGGCCGGGATAGCGTAGTCGGTATAGCGACTCGCTATGGGCTGGACGGTCCGGGGATCGAGTCCCAGCGGGGGCGAGATTTTCCGCAAGAGTCCAGACCGCCCCTGGGGCCCACACAGCCTCCTATACAATGGGTACCGGGTCTCTTTTCCGGGGGTAAAGCAGCCGGGGCGTGGCGTTGACGACTCACCCCATCTAACGCCGAGGTTAAAGAAAGAGTACAGCTATGCCTCTACACCCCCTCTGGGTCTTCGTGGCCTGTTCTAGGGTAAACTTTACCTTTGTTTTACATTACATTACATTACTATCGATTACTACCAATCAGCATCGATAATTGATTATTTTTCACTTATCGATTAATATACACTTCAACCAAGGCAACGTCGGTAACCAAAGCAGTCACAAACATATGTAGACCTCCACGTGAAGCGCCCATTCCTTTTGTCAGAGTTCAACCAAGCCTAAAATTTCTAACATATTTCAGTAAATACACCCAATATAAAATTTCGCGAAAATCCAACGGAGACCGAGGTGTTCCATACACACAGGCACACAGTCGGACAGACATAACGCAGCCAATAATCGCTTTTCGCAACTCTGCGAACGTGCCTAAAAAAGTAACAGACAGCCAAACCTGAATTTTCTTATATGGGGTTATTCCCGAATTGAACCTCGGAAAAGCAACACGTAACACGACAGGCAATGTACATACTCGTAACAATTCGGCGCGTTCGTGCAACCACTGCTGCCGTGGAAAAGCAGTAAGTATTAACTATTATGACTGTGTGTCTGTTTTCTTGCCTTATTTATCCGGACGGCAAAGCCCATTACGAAGCATTATACCGTCGTGTATGGCCTGTTTGGTTCTACCATATATTTCCACAATATCTCATAAACGGAAAGATTTCTGCAACCAAAAAAAAGTACCGAACAAAAACGTGTTTTGATTTTCTCTACTACTTCTGTCTGCAACATCTCTCATTCTAGGAAAAACTGAGCAACATATACACAATTAATGCACAAATATCTTCACGAAAGTATTGGTCATTTTTGTCAGATTTTAACAAAACTTGATTATTCTCGACCGATTTTCGAAAAATACATATCAGATTTCATGAAAATTCGACCAGTGTGAGCCGACTTGTTCCATGCGGACGGACGGACACGACGCTATAGTCTTTTTTGCACTTTTGCGAACGCGCCTTAAAAGTAAGTACACAATTAACATGTGTGGACTTACATCACCTTACTTCATACAGCTTGATAGATCTGGCTTTATTAGAAATATTGCCAGTGCCCAAACACACACACACACATAAATACCAGCATTAATGCAAGGGGTAGAATAATGAACGTGGGTAAACTGAGCGCATATGTGCGTGAGACATTATACTTGATAACAATCTGCATGCATTCTTTTCCCCCGCCTCCACTCGTAATCCTCTCCTTCTGTACTAACTACGTGTTTTTAATCTACATAACAGACTTAAGAAAGAAGAACTGAAGCAACACAATGAATATGACATGACCGTACTAACTTTACTGCTAACACAATACTATTTCAAATCCGACCATTTCGCGTACGTACACAATCAACATTCAATACCGCCGACTGCAATCCTCAAATCAGTATGGTGACCTCGCACAGTCTTCCAAGATTCGGTGAGTTTCACTCAGATAACACCGGTTACATACTCAAGCCTAAATGACAAAATTGGGTTACGAGATCAATCCCTCCCCAATTCCCACCCTAGGCGTTTATAACATTGTGGAACATGCAGTTTTACTGCGATTAAACCAAAGATGAGAATGGCGAGAAATGACGCACCTATGAGATCAGAAATACCTACAAAATCTTGGTCGGAAACCGTGAATGGAAGAGACCCTTGAAAGACCTAGACGTAAATGGATGGCACTACAAAACGTATTACATGAAAAAAGATACGAAGGTTTGAACTGAATTCAGCTGATGCAGCATATAAATCCGCGGCGAGCTAATGATGACACGGTCAAGAGCGTTCGGGTTCCACAAAAGACATGGAATTTCTTCCCTAGGCATAAGACCATGCTTCCCTATGGTTCTGCATTGTAGCAGAGTTCATGCAATTTCAAGGATACATTCGTACTACGATTACAATTCAAATTTGATGAGCATTTTCCGTGTAACAGTCCAATACACACACATTTCCTACCAACTATTTGCATAATTCTTGATTTCAAACTTCCGCCGTGTTCAGAATGTTGTATACTTTCTTTTGGGTAATTTCACGGCATCTGAATTTTATATGCCAACGTTTCGGAACACTCTGTTCCATCTTCATAGGCGGGTATGTACCTACCCGCCTATGAAGATGGGACAGTGTCCCGAAACGTTGGCACATAAAATTCAGAAGCCGGGGAATTCCACAGAAGAAAGCATACAATATTTGCTTAATGTCTGTATTTCTTATACAATGATACAACATGTTTCGACTCTTGAAGATGGACAAAATGTACCGCCGAAACGTGTAGGAGCATTGTATAATAAATATAAATATTGTGCAACTAGTTGGTGGTGAAATGTGTGTGTGTGTGTGTGTGTGTAATTCAAATCTTGAATACACAGCCGCAGAAACATAACAGTTTTATAGCAGAATCAAAAGTAAAGTAAAAAACAGGTTGCCAAAGATCACGCATCTGCAACGTTCCACAGACGAACCGTACAACAGAACACAAAATATTAACGATTCCACTCTTCCTACTCGCCGACTGCTGTAAACGTTCGTGTTCCCGAAATTAGCAAGCAACAGAAAAATTCTGGCAATGACAGCAAAAACAGAAGCTACGAGAACCTACTCCAATGCAGTGCTGTCCATCGCTGTTTTATTAATCCAGTGGGACTCGAAGAGGTGGATTCCAGCATAACTTACACCTCTATTAAATTCGGAAACAGGCACTGCACCAACGTTCATACGTACAACTAGCAAAACGAATCAGCAAAGGGCCATTAGGCAGTTAGGTACATATGTACTGCACTGGACGACACCAACTTCCTGGAGCCAGAATACCAGCTGATGAGATAACAGCCCCTCGCATGGTCACGACATTTCCCACCTCATATGGAAATCGAACGCTCATTATCGCGTTCAAAACAACACGCCAACGGTCCATGCCCTCATCCAGAAGTATCCAATCAAAAAATCTCCACGTGCTACTACCCCCTGTGTATGCAATTCTTCTATTCAAATGTTCCACGTAATATTTTGAGTGCGTTTATCATCTAGTCAATGCGCGCTACAAGACATGTACACGTCACCCTCAATGATTTACAATAATGTTTGGTGAGCTACTGACGTACGGCTTTACAACTTTCCCCAGCCCCATCCATTATCTTAAGCCAATTCGCAACATCGTCGTATAAGTTCGATCAAGCCATTCTGGTGGTGGGCGAACAACCTGATGAACGGTAAATGGGGAATGACAATGGTCACAGTCCGCCAGACTACCTTGACCAGGTCCTGCAATATGGAGACTTGGCTGGACTTCTTATCACGATATGATGTCACGACGACACTCGCGTTTCTTCCGAATTTGATACTGTCTCCAAAGAGACGAGACAGATGACGATCGTTTCGTAAGTTACCGAAGTCTTGCCTGTGCCACTGTGTGTGGGTGTGCAAGCTTACACATTCCTAAACATCTGTAATTAATCGATCAGCTTGACGCTACAATCGCCTTACTTCGGAAAACGACCAGCCTGTACTAGCCTCTAGATGAAATGCTGGGTGTGGAAATGAGCAAATTTAGATACCAGACAGAAAAATCCAAGTACTGCCGAAAATCGAGTAATGAAAGTATATATAAATTACCTTCCACGTTACCATCTACGCTCTCGAAATTCGAGGAAATGCAAGAACTGCACCTTAACGAAACATTTCACTGTACTCTCAGACAAGGTGCATGCCATAATGTCGGTTACTTAAGCAAGCCACTGTGCCTGGAAAACGTGGAAACGTTTCTGCAAAAAAAAAAAAATGGCTGCCAGTATCATGTACAGATGAAGCCATGCTCTCAGTTTTCAGGTCATGTCAGTTACAAGCGGCCAAGTGGGACGAAACCAGATCGCACACCAACTCTACCGGACAGTTGCCTAGACAGGGTAAGGAACCCATTACAATACTCCTTCACAGATAGCCACAAGGCAACTTACACATGACGAACGACAGTTGCAGTGTCAACTGTGCTCGCATTCTGCTGGTGTGTCTTCGAATACTCCACCGCCACAGAAATGTTACCAATACGCTTGTAACGTGCACAACAAATTTCAACCCGAGACAGAGAAGTAGGACTACGAAAGGGTAACTTGACGGTGATTTGGTGCTAACTTTCCTGTATGTGTACACTAAAAGAGCATTCTTCGGTATTCTGCACACCTCACTATCCGTGATGTTCATCTCTTCAGACAAAAATCTCGTTGCTGCAAAATTAATAATAGTTACCACATATACAATCGAAAATGTATTTTTTTGTATTTTACTAACAAAAAACATGGCAAATAAAACTTACAGACCTTCAAAGACATAGGTATACGTTAACCCTTGTCCATCACATTTCATGCGATAGTCTTTTACGGGAAAATACATTTGAATCTGCCATACGTTAGGGCAGAATTTGATTCAATTCGCGCGAGATAATTTTTATGCGCCTAGAATGTTAATAGCAAACGACGGTATTCAATAATTAAAATACCTTTACAAGAGTCTGCCGAATCCTATTTAATTTCGTTCGGATGACAGTGGTATTATTCCTGTAGAAAATAAGCGAAAATCGAGCACGTAGTAGGCATTCTTCAGCATCACTTACTTCTAAAGTAACTTGATCGTTGCAATATTCCTTATTAATTCTGTACATACAATACCGTAAACATTTTAAGGGTTGGAGAACGAGAAGTTCTTAGGGTAAAGTCAACATATAACTGTCTGATATTTTTGGAACAGAGAAGAGAAGCGACCAACCCGTGGTCATTTCTTTCCCATTTCGCAAAAACGAACACCAATAACAAACCTCCAAACTGATTTTGCGTTAATTAAGGGTATCAAAAGTATTTAGAACAGAAATCAAGATCTAGTCAAACTCCGTCTCTGTGTACTTTCAAGTTCAATGAACCAGAAAATATTCCTGTAGAAACAAAGGAATATTTATCCAAAAACCTGTCACTTTTCAGGCAAAAGCAGTAGAGTACAGCTGATAAAATGGCTTCATTACGATCCGGAAACAGAAGTATCAATATGAACTATATATAGTCAATTCTCAGGGCTACGTGATCAGTTATCACGAATCAAACAAGTTATCCCCGGCCAACTTATGGCTGATGGATAATTCCAAGAAGATTCGTGACTGTGACACAGATATGCTGCATTTAAAAGGAAATTCAAATCTGAATCAAAAGTCTATACTAAAGGCGAAGCAAAGAAAGAGGTACTGCGCTTAATTAAACACCACGCCATGAACACGTATGGGGTTGCTTAGATTCAACTCAACGAATAGTTAACTTCGGCATGACACAGAGGTGACTGGTCAACTACACGCTCTTTACCCCGGAAAAAGAGCCCCGAGTGACCAAGAGGCAGTCTCGACGCTCTGGTGATGAGAAAAATCTCTTGCCTCTACGAGAAATTTAATCCCCGTTTCTCTATCGTTCAGCCGATACATGCTCATTACATGACGTCACGAACATGTCACTGTGTTCTACTTTGGAGGCAATCAAGAACATGTTCACAGTTTGTTACGCTTCGGACATTACAGAACGTTCACAATGTCTGTTAATCCAGTTCAGAACAGTAACAACAACACGGCCTACTGTTTACCGACAGCTGACATACCGCTCAAAAATAATACGTATAATTTCCAAACCCACTATTTCAAAATGAAACCAGAAAACAATGAAATGCGTACTTAGTGAAGCAAACGGTTCCTATAACAACACGACAATCAGACTAGTCTCCTTCCATCTCCATCCACATGCCGAAACAAGACAATCAATATACGTACAACGTAACATTGTGATGCGTTCGCATTACCACTGTTGCCGTGGAAAAGAAATAAGTATTAAACATTTTGAGTCTGTGTTCTACAGCCTTAGTCATCCAGCATGTAAGGGCAAGAGACGTACTATATTGTCATCTATGGCCTGCCCGGCTCTACCACGATTTTCGGGAAAAGAGATATTTAATATAAAATGTGTTGTGATTTTCTCTACAACTTTTCGTCTAAAACACCTCTCAATCTTAGAAGTATTTAAGAGAGATGTTATAAATGTACACGGGTACTTCATGTAAAGTGCCCGTTATCCTTGTCAGATATAAATGAAGTGGGATATTCTCGACAGATTTTCGAGAAACATTCAAATATTAATTTCATGAAAATCCGACCAGTGGGAACCAAGTCATCCCATACGGACGAACATGAAACTCATAGTCGCTTTTCGACATTTTGCGAACGCCCCTTAAAAACTGGTCGACGAGATCTGTGAATGTACCCCCACCCCTGTTCAATTTTCCGACAACTTACATATTTAGTAAGTAATACTGGACACTGACGCAAAGGGCGTAATGTTATCAGCTCCAGCTGAGCTCACAACCTTCAACCATTCTGTAGATACTGTGTCCTAACAGCCTCCCGCGGAATGGACCTGAACTGTGTACGTTTTGAAATTCAACATCTCGAATTAATCGACCTAGACAGCACAAACGTCACAATTATTTTCTCTAGATTCCCAACAGCCCTGATATTTTCCTTAACACCCGGCCACAAACAGACATGTCAAACTATCCAAAAAACGATGTCGGTACAATCACATGGAACATACATAAAACAAATCAAGCATTAGTTCCCTCCGGCAGTCCGATGAAACCTAAGGCTACCGCTACTTATAGAGCTTAGTAGCTAGGTCCGAGTAGTATTTAGACTGTGCCGCGTGCAATATGGACCGGCCAGCTACATACCAGACTTACAGTATTGTCGCCTAGAAGTCAGTTGCTGCTCTGCAGAATCTTCCAATGCTGATCACTCGAACAGAGAACGAGCCATCCCGTACCTTGGTTTGCTGCATACGCTGGTGGCCCAGCCACTTAGTACAATCGTATCTAACGCCTTCTAACCAAAGAATCAGAATTATATATCTCGGTTTTCCGAGGAGCTGAACCCCAATATAGCCATCCCGCAGTTAACAATACAAAGCTAATCTGGAGAAGCACGTCTAAAGTAAGTTCCTTCATAACGCATGAACACCAACTCATTTAAGTAGTTTCAAAATATCAAACACGCCTTAATCACTTACCCTGAAAATCCCTTTTTAAACAGTAATACACAATTATGTATGTAGTTTCAAACTTTAAAGACTTCTTGATCGCCTACAATGAAAATCCCTATCAAAGTGCAATAGATATTTACATAAGTGCTTTCAAAACTAAAAAAAAAAGTCTTTAAAACAACTTAAAAACGCTACTGTACCGTAATAAACATATATACGCGCGCGCACGCACGCACACACACACACACAAACACATGTGGTCTAATGAAAATTTCATACACAGTTACTACCCACGAGTCTCAGTTTTGTAACATGGCTTCTGCTCCCAGTTTCAGAGGGATAGAGCCACAGCCACAGAAAGTCTCGTATCCTCGTCGTTCGGCTGCCCCACAACAGAGTAAGGGGGGAATAATGTAAGATCTGAAGTTCTCACCGTGGTGACTAGCGATTATTGCCCTCTGGAATCTGAAGTCGCGCTGTGTGGTACCCATTTACCACGGTTTCGGAAACCCCTGCTGGCTTCATCTGTGGGGTAAAGACGGAGAGTTTGGATCCT
>Ga0123357_10004571_pt1 | contig 16294 bp, 13 predicted proteins | sample TergutEmb28metaG_FD_89873 | JGI IMG/M metagenome (GOLD analysis project Ga0123357, IMG submission 89873) | Embiratermes neotenicus P4 segment gut microbial communities from Petit-Saut dam, French Guiana - Emb289 P4 | ecosystem: Host-associated > Arthropoda: Insects > Digestive system > Gut ... | reverse complement strand
TTTTGTGCAGGAGGGGAGACACTACAGCTCACTGCAATACTTTTGTGCAGGAGGGGAGACACTACAGCTCACTGCAATACTTTTGTGCAGGAGGGGAGACACTACAGCTCACTGCAATACTTTGTGCAGGAGGGGAGACACTACAGCTCACTGCACCACATGTTGCTGAACAGTTACATACAAAGATATTATTTAACTTTAATTTATGAATGTAAAATTCAACTCATACTGGTGGAGAATGGTAGCGACTGCAAGACAGTGGATAATGGGTAGATGAACACAACATAATTCTGTGCCTTACTACATAAAACTATCCACAAAACTTCATAAAATATTTCTGTGAGAAAATAATCTGAGATGCTCAATTCATGAACTTTCAAGCACAGCAATAATTTGAGAAGCTTAGCTCAAAACACTCAACCACAGCTATATTAGCACACTACTGACACACAGATTATTCACAGTTCAAGAATATTGCCATTCTTTATGGCAAAAAGACTGTAGAAAAGCAGTTATAAAGGGATACTAAACTCAAAGGGGAAACAGAAAATGTGTGTTATGACATATAGAAGCACTTCTTGAAGCTAGTTACTGGGCAGCTGGAGATAAGAACTTCATTCCTTTCATTAATGAAGACATTACGAATAGGCAATAAAAGTTCTGTATATGATATAAAACAGCATTGTACACGTATGTAGTGCGATAAATAGCTTCTGGACTGCAATTTATTTACACGTAACAACAGCTGCATTCTAAACAATATTGTCCCCTTAACAACAGTGTCACTAGGACTTCACACAGTGCGCCTAGCAATCACAATACTGTCTGAAGCAATTAGTGAAGTGCACCACTTGAAACTCGGCATATGCATCGTGAAATTTTGCTTCATTCAAGGTGATATCATTGAATCTCCTTCCCTTGAATACAAGATTGAGTACTGGGAGAAGAAACAAGTTCAATGGCAATAGATTTGGCTACGAGGGAAGGGTGTGGAATGACAGTGATTGTGTTCTTTGCCAGAAATTCACACACACATACACACACACACACAGGTAATACAGAGTGAGCAGGAACTGGTCATGGTGGAGAAACCAACAGCCCAAATTCTACTTTTTAGGTGGTTTTGACCAAACACTTTCCCGCAGGTGGTGTGTGGTGTCGACGTAGTAATACTGGTCTTAAGTTTGTCCTTGTGGAACAAATACACAATGCACGGCTCCTTGAAGGTTCACAATGACGACCATGATATTCACAACTGAGCAAACTGGTGTTGCTTTTTATGGGGCAGAGAAGATGCATTCTACCCCATGTCAACTGTGGCCTGGTCATCCCTGTAAAACCTACGTCTCATCACCTGCCATTATTTTTAGAAGAGTTCTGGTCTTCTTTCCAGTCTGTCATCCAGGTCCCGGCATACACTGACACATTTCTCTTTCTGCTCCTCCCACAGCAGGTACAACACAAATTGGTGGTAAGCCTGTGCATGTTCAAACTGTCTTTCAGAATGCTATCTACTGACCTAAATTAAATTCCCAACATATCCATAACTTCAAGGATAGTGATTTTTGTGTTTTGAGGACAAGTTCTGTCACATGATCAACATTTTAATCTGTTTTGCTTGTTGATGGATGACCTAGCAAACAGAATTTTCAACAATAAGCACACCACTTCTAAAATTGAAAAAATCACTCAAAAAAATTGTGTTCTCCCCATTAACTGCACTCCAAACATTATTTTCATACTTTTAAAAGGTTCCACAGCATTTCTTCTACTCTAAAGCAACATCTGATACAGACATGCTCTGCTATCAAGTCTGGCATTTTCTGGGAATGCCAGTATCACACACATGTGTTTAACAAGATAGCACTCAAAAATCATAGTGCTATAGCCAATACTGCAAGCACAATATAATTCAGCAAACTCCACTCTATGCATGCATAGTGGCAGAAGTTAGTGCTAGTAGGTAATGCCATCTCATGGTCAGTCCAGATACTATTTGATCACACCATCTACTCTGCACCAATCATTTTATAAATACAGAATGATGTAAAATGTTGTTAACACTTTTATGGAACTTTTGGGTTTTAAAACCTGTGAACAAAATTGGTTTGTTCCCATGCTTCACTGGAAGTGACTGCCTTCACTTTTATGGTAAGTTCCTCTGAAATGCTAGAACAAATAAGTTATACTACAACGTGTAAAAACCCAGAAGTTCCATCAAGTATTAAGAGCTTTCTGCAGCACCCTGTACACACACGTGAAGAATGCGGTCACTGAAACATGCGACATAATTTCTTTGTCCCTAGGAGGCTACAAAGAACAGTATCTACGCCACTCAAAGAAAAGCCCTCTTGTTTTGGCCAGGTCCCACTTCCCAAGGCCGACTATAAAACAACTTCAAGAGGCTCTTCCTGACTCACTTTCTTTCCTTATTGTACGTGAGCCATTCGAACGTCTACTGTCAGCATACAGAAATAAGATTGAAGGCCTCCCACATCGTTTTTACCGCGAAATTGGCAGGGAAATAATTGCAAAATATCGAAAAAAGAAGTCACCAAGAAATTTAAAACCTACATCGCCAGGACCTACATTCTCTGAATTTGTGAATTATATAACAGACACAGCAGGATCCCCCAGAATAACAAAATTTGATGAGCACTGGGCTCCCTACTACTCATTTTGTACGCCATGCCAAGTTAACTTCACTGTCATCGCAAAACTCGAGACACTAACCCGTGATCAGCAATATATTATCAAACGAGCTGGACTTGAAAACATACTTATGCTGTCACGACACAAAGATGGACCTAAAATGATCCTGAATAAAGCCAGAGACGGTAAAAATACCAACGACTTAATAAAAAAATACTATGGGCAACTAACAGAACAGCAACTTCAGAAACTGTGTGATATTTATGGAATTGATTTTGAAATGTTTGGATATAATATCACAAAGTATTATGAAATAATTATGAAAGACACATAACCAACCCCATGTGCTACAGAAGATAACTTTTATAGTACCTGGTACCTGATCATCACATATTTACTTATAATCTACAATTGAATACTGGGATCAACTTTAAAACAGGAATGACATTAGTCCATAAAGTAGACTTTTGACAGACATCACTGTGACTGAGGTTGTGTCGGACTGATGAACATGTCACATTATCACAAGGTGCAAAAAGCTGCTTTTCTATACACTATATATGACCAGTATGGCCACTGTTACACACTTTTCTCACACCTTTCCTGCCACTAACACCTTTGACTCTGACACCACAATTAAATCAAGTGGGTGCAAACATTTTCAAAACAGTCAAAAACAGTTGAGAAAACCCAACCATTGCTGATCACCATCATGTGAGATGGTGAACAGCTGACCTGGTGCTGCTCAGCATAATTTTAAGCTGATGCTGCCATAACTCAATGCCTTGCCAAAGCTCATTCACTAGCACCTGTCAACGTTTTTGCCGGACAATCAGGAGTGTGTGATCATTGGATTTTGGACTGCTGGGCTTGTACTGCAATATTAAACTCCAAACAAATTGTAAGTACAGTGGCAGTGTTCAGAATGAAGCAGCTGCTTAAACCTGCCAACAGCTGTACAGCTTTCGATATTTACAAGGAAAGAAGAACTAATGTCTGAGAATTTGGGATATTTTATGATGAATGCAAACTCCCAGATGAACGATAATGCAATAAATTCTATGATAAGACAAAAACTATGAAGCTGATATCATTACATGCACATCTTCAGAATCCAATTTATACGCACATTCATACATGAATATCATGTATGTGTGTGTGTGTATATATATATATATATATATATATATATATATATATATATATAAAGTGTCCAAAGCATTCATGTGATGTTTTAGCTATAAATTTAATGTTTTAATGCTCTGGTTATGTTGCAACTGTGATGAAATAATAACCGCTTCCATCTGAGGAGCTCAGGGCTATTTCAGAGTTAGACCCACTGGTACTAGACAAGAGCCCCAACATCATCAATAATTATTAGCAAAATGAAAAGAGTCTATTTTTTAAAAGTTTAAATATTTACACACAGGTTCCAGTTCAGAATTTTATTATTAAGATTTGTAAACATACTGTGACAAATTTTAAACAAGGGCTTTTAAATGGTGATTTTTCAGATATAAATAAATTCACCTACATAATACAACAAGCATTTTACTTATGCTAAACAGTTCAACCAAGACCTGTGCTTCACTTTGAAACAAAATACACAAATCATACACTTTTGTGACTATTACGGCAATCAGTCACAGATTTGTGGCTATTAAGTAATCAGACAGCCATTTATATTCTTGATACTCTTTATTTCTTTTGAATCATTTCACAAAAGAACTGCAGCAGGACATGACAGACAGTCAGTACAGTCACTAGGCTACAGACTTGATACCTCAGGAATGGCAGTTTGACTGCTGGCAGGGGCAAGAACTGCAGTGCTAGACTGGACCTGGGACCCAACCAGCCCCCATTTAATAGATACCAGGCGCTCTTTACCTGGGAATAAAGTGGCAGGGGCGTGAAGCTCACCACTCATGTCTCTCTAGTGCTGAGTTTACAAATGAGTGGAGCTGTACCACAGCATGCCCAGGGGCAACTTGAGCTTTGTCTTCACCTTTACCTTTACCATACAGACTTTACGGAACACGTACCAACTAAACAAATTACCTTTTTTAAGATAAGACATCCTCTTTGGTATTAACAAATAACAAGTATGTGTACTAAATCAGCCACACAACACTAGTTTTATCAGTTTATTCATAGCTGGCAGTTGGAGCCCAAACAGGCAGCTAAGAGTAAACTGACATAACTAGTGCTGTGTGTGACTGATATAATACACACATTTGTAAACAAATTACTCCATTCAGACTCTGACATCACCACATAACTGTATGTTCAGTTTGCAATTAAAGACATAAATTGTAACTCATAAGTTTTTTTGAAACTTAGTCTCTATTGACATAATGATTGTAAATCATCAGATGAGCTTGGCATTTTCAAGAGACTACAGTAACTTCAATGCGAAGTGAGTGCTGTGAACAATGCTAACCACTTCACTAAGTTCTGTCTTCTCAAAGATTCAGGTCTTTTGGGACACAATGCTGTCAATGGGCAAGTGTTTCGAAGGACTGCACTGCCTTCATTGCAGGGTCAAGCAGTCCACAAACAAGGGCAACTATCTGCCCAATAACAAAACATCACAACCCACCAGACTTCAATCTTTAACACCATTGCTGTAAGAATCTCATATTCTATCATCTACCCACTTGCTCACCCATCCGTCCATGAACGGATTCCTCCAGAACCCTGCACAACATTCCAGGACCAAGTTAAATAACAAATACACATATGAACCTACATAAACTGTAGCGGTAGCCTCCCCACTACATGACAGCTTGAATGTCATGTTCACAAGGTCACACTTCAAAATGTATGTAGCTGTTGCAGTGTTCTGTCCATACACGCTTTTGTAACCAATATTTTATAAAACCTCAGTGTGATATTATATCTGCTCATTCTTACATTTTTGACAATCAATGTATATATTTTGTTTCCACACAAGCTGACAGTAATTTTACGCTTAAGGAGGTTCTGTCACAAAAATACAGTGATTTTGTGTGAGTCTTTAAGATATACGTACATACCATGAAAAATGCATATTTTACTGCTGACAGTACAGGTGCTCAAACTGGAATACAGTAGCAGGCAGAAACAGTTACTGTATTTTCTGGACCACAAGACACTTCTCTTCCTGCAAAATGCTGCACAAAAATCTCTCATATCTCACGGTCTGAATGTAAATAGAATATTTTTTCCCACTTAAATTCGCCTTCTAAAATCTTGGCATGTGTTATGGTCCACAAAATACGGTTAACAAAATCCAGGGCTGTCCACCACTTTTGTACCAGACTCAAGTACTGTATGTATAACAAGGGACAAGAATGAACATGTGGCAAAAACATAAAGTTCCTACAGCATCAGATGCCTAGTCTATGTGTACTTACATGACACAATGTAAGTGGACTGCTTCTGACACTCACTGCTGTTAAGAATGCTGCTTGGCAATGTGTCATTTCTCACACAAAATATTGAGACTCTGAAAGCACTGCTCTACTCAAGAACACGCACTTACTGCTAACATGCATACTACAGGAAGAGTATTTTATCTGACAATTCACACCAAAGTCATCACTCGGACCATTTCACGTTACACCAAACAGCACAGCAGTCACCAGAATTCCAATTTGCCATAAGTCACAGTCTACGCGCTATATTTCATTATGCTGCAGTTAATATTAGGCGTTTAATCATCATATTTAAAGAAAGTGCTGGTAATGTTTGCCTTCTTCTCACAGGCACATGCCACATCTAACAGATATGTCATTTATTAAACTTTCAAGTTCTGCAGAAATCCAATGGGAAGTGGGCAGGTGACAGCAGTTATATACAATATTGTGCCTATACTTGCCAAACCTGTGCATGTGAACTACTAATTGGATCCTGTCTGTACCACTTCAGAGCAGTCAAACTTCTGCTGCTGCTAGTGTCATGCCGATCCCTCACCAGGTATAGTCGGCTTGGTCATGTAATATTACAGGCAATACTCTGGTACTTTATGTTTATCTGGCTGTTTAAGGGCCTGCTATTGGCCATGGTCTGCAGAACGCAATCTGGTATGATCATTGATCTCTGTCTAATTTAACGCACTGTATATTACTAGGAACACAGTAAAGCCAAACGGCTACCTAACAAACCTGACTCGAGCTTCTCCAAGTAGCTTTACCCTTCTGGGCACTTCAGAGAGATTTCAGGGCCATGATGTGTGTAATTTAAGCAAGGACCCATACAGTGAACTCAATGTACTGTCATTCATTCATTCATTCAAAGTGGTGTTAAGAACATACCACAGCTCCAGTGGTGGACTGCTCTGGTGGGAACTGTGATATAAAGCTAACAATTGTAAGTGATGGAAGACACCATTAATAGGATGCTTGTTTGTTGTACAGAGCATCATCCACTGAAACAGTTGAACACAGCTTGTGCAGCAGGAACAGCACTGCAGGACATTCACAGTACAAGCCAAGATGCACTCGAACAACAAAATAAACTCAACTATGTTACTAAGACATTCTGAGAATAATGTCCCTGCATACAAACATGTAAACATATGCTCCCTGTACAGTCTAAATAGTTTGCAATTCACTCAAAACACTTCTTACTGAAGTAAATGTTGAAGGCATTTTTTCCTGTACACCCCTTGAAGGGACACTGGGGAAGTGGAGGTACAGCTCCACTCATTTTTAACCTTGACATTAAATGGAGGTGAGCAGTCAGCTCTACAACCTGCCCACTTTACATCCATGGAAAGAGTTCCCAGTAACCAATGAACAGCATGCTGCATGAGCCGCAGAGCTGGTCTGCACGATTTGGAGACAGAAAAATCTTGGCCTCCACCAGAATTCAAAATGTGGATTGTCCAACCCATAGTCTAATCACTATACCAGCTGAGCTATCCCAGCTCTCTCCAATGTAAGGAAGTTCTAATATGTCTGTTTATACATGGTCCTGTAACTCCCCTTCCGTATGGCAGTTTGACCTTCAAATTATGCTACAAATACAAGGCACACGGACACAATACAGCAAATTTGCTAACCATTAGCCACAGCACCAAACATTTCTTCCAAAGCTGTCAGAGAATGGTCTGTGGTGTGTGCAGCTGACACATCATGTTGCAACCACCCACATGATTGTCTGTCTTCAATGAGCTGCACAAGAATTCTGTCAATACAAAGAATGACACAACTACCACAATCACTACTTCCCACAGGGAGTTAGTAATATGTTTAGCATGCAGTGTGTGCTACATGCTAACTGCAAGTGGGTTAACAGAACTTCAACATTGACTGCTTCTATATTAAACAAATATGTGCCAATGAAATGATGCTTCACTAAAAGAAAATCAAGTGAGGGTAAACTCTGTTGTGGACTGTAAAGACCAGGTACAGCAATTAATCCTGACAGGTGGGTCATAACAACTGCAAAACATGAACCTGAACAAAGTTACAGCATCTTTGTGGGTTTGGATGGCAAAAATTTTGTGCTGGGGATCTCAGTGATTTCAGTGATGTGCGTCTGAACATAGTGCCTGTTTTGTCTGGTTTCGTCAGCAGTCACACAGCACTGTTAGCAGCTTCCATATCTGAAAGTGACCTGGCAGAACCAAGCATACGCGAAGGTCGTTACAGAGGCATGTTGTGCTGGGAAACGTGATCCTTGGTAATCCAGACAATATACTTTCTGACATTCTCTGATAGAACTGTGCTTCACACACAGTTCATAGAGAAGAATATGTTGCTCAAATGCACATTAAACCACACACCCCCACAAAAACAATAACCACTACTCAATATATCAGATACAATACTGCTGTGGAGTGAGTACTTTGAGCAGCAGTTGCTGTTAGCACTCAGTGCACAATCATGCTGCAGGAAGTGCAAACTGTGTTCAACTTCATCAGTGGGCAGAATGTTTATTGCTGGCAGTTCTGTTAACAAGTCACAATGACTGACAAATCTGATCATCCACAATGCTTACATGTAACTGTCTATTTTGGTGGGACTATGTGTAAATGTGTGGAGTGTCTCAAACACAGGAATAAGAGTAACACTAAGACACCCTACTTTCAAATGGATAGAGGGCTTACTGTCATGAGGTTTGAACTAGGCTGTTTTGAAATACTACAATCAATTGCTTGTTTCGTGGACTGTGGATCTTTACTTCAGTCACATGAAAGGGTCGGACAATGTGACATCACATAACATTTACTGATATCAGGTGCTGTAAATCAATCACTATTAATGAACAGCTTATCATACATGTAACAAATTTTAATGTCACCATAAAAATAAGCAGTTACATTTTGGTAAGGAGAACAGCGACGAATGTTAAACTGAATGTATATTGGACTCAGCAGACTGTCAATGTTATCTATTTTCTGTCAAATGCACTCCTATTTTATATGTATATACTGTATGTGGATATTATACAAACAGAATAAAGTAACATAACAAAACCTGCAGCTCTTCTTTGTGAGACAAGATGAAGCAGAACATTACACCCTCAATGTAGAGTGAAACTCTGTTATAACAGCATCAGTTTATGCAACACCTCAACTATAGTATTAGATATTCTGTGGTACCAATTAACTCCCCACTGCTAACCACAATGTTATACTCCTTGGTTAGAACAACATTCATTTATAAAAACACAAAATATTCAGTCCCTTTCATGACTGTGTCTCGTTGTCACTAAACCACATCTTTGTTTACTGTACAGAAGAAGGACAACGACATATTTCTATAATACTCTTGTTCACTGATTCTGGACAGTGGAACACTGAACATGAACTGCCTGATAGTCGTACAGCCACACCTCGCTTTGGCAGTTCAATTCATCACAACACAATACGTTCTCCCTTTTCTTTGGCGTGTTAGCACAGTTGCAAAAGCACATATTGGCTTATGTTGTAGCTGTTTTGGGTTGTGATACAGCATAATATCGTAGGTATGATACAACATTTTGGGACACCTTTCCGACCCCATCCTCAGCTGTTAAAAGCAAGAATGATGCCAGATTACTGGACTGAGTGTTTGTATAGTGAGGGGACAGGATATGATTGGAACTCACAAATTCATAAAATCAACCAACAAGGGAAAGCGTGTTGTCATTGGTTCAAAGAAAGGAAGGTGAGAGAAAGGTGGAGGGGGCACTAACTGAACAGTGGACTGTAATAATAAGAGGAAGGAGGAGGAATAAGAAATGTATCTGGATAAGTTTCTTATTCATCTGAACAGTCTACACAATAACATAAAATTTACCATTGAGATTGAGAAAGACGGACACTGAACCTTCCTTGATATTGATATCCAGATAGCCAGATGGATCGTTCAGACACAAGGTTCATCCAAACGGTACACATACAAGCCTTTACTTGATCACAAGATCACACCACCAGCTGTTGAATAAGCAAGCTGTCCTCAATACTGTGGTACAGAGAGTGAGAGTTTTGTGTGACTGTGACAGCCTTAAAGTTGAACTTGAGTTTCTAAAAATCATGTTCAAACAAAATGGTTACAGAGATTAATAGACACACTGTGCTCTCAAGCCAACTCCACAAACCCCCAGATCTGAACAGTTGCGCTCTTACCATTTGCACAAAGAACCTGCAGATGGCTCAACAGGATGTTGTCCAAATACACTACCAAGTGTATTGGACTTCCACCCAAGAAGACCTCCAACTTTGTTTGCCAGGTTCAGGATGGTTTTGGATTGAAGACTCCTGGAATTTTTACTATCCACTGCAAATGTGAAGTGCATATTGGGCAGACAAGTCATTCTATTAACACCAGGAAAAAGGACGACGACCAAACATACGGCTGGCACAACCAGAAAAATCGGCAGTAGTGGAACAGAGCTGCACTCGGGATCATGTTATGCAACTACAAGATACCAAATCTGGTTACATGAACCCCCTCATTTTGGAAGCAATCAAATTAGAATTACAGCTGAATAACAAGAACAAAGAAGATGGCCTGAAACTCAGTCATTTATGGAAGCCATTCATACAACTTCTTAAAAGGAAGTGCTACACATCATGGGATTCATCAGCACCTACCCCTTCCTATACCAGTTTTTATCATTTTATATGTTTACACCCCTTCCTCCCTTGGACAGCAGTCCTTATCCATTGCTTTCCCTCCTGATAATGCACCTTCTCCCCTCTTCATTCCAACCACCATCCTTATTTTACTGATCTCCCTCCTCCTTCCTCTTACTATTACAGTTCACTATTCAGTTAGTGCCCCCTCCACCTTTCTCTCACCTTCCTTTCTTCGAACCAAAGACAACACGCTTTCCCTTGTTGGTTGATTTTATGAATTGGTGAGTTCCAATCATATCCTGTCCCCTCACTACACAAACACTCAATCCAGTAATCTGGCATCATTCTTGCTTTTATCAGCCTGAGGATGGGATTGAAAAGATAACCCGAAACATTGTATCATTTTCATAATATTACGCTGTGTCAGAAACCACAACAGTTACACTAGTTTTGTTGTGGCGAAAGCCTTGGATCACACATATTTGTTTCAGCATGTTTGTGTCTATCTGCAGCAGATGACAAACAAGGTCCACAATAAAGGTAGTCCTAACATGCTGTTCACACTTCTCAGTGAGCAGTTCTTTGGTCTTAGTGTGTTATTTACAAAACAAAATCCCAGTTAGATGTGGGTTTTGCTTTGAAGCCCACACGTGAGGGGCAAGAAACAATACACACTCTTAGACACTAAACATTTGTTTCAGATTACTAACTGAAAAGCACTCCATGCAGCTACCTTACAAAAATGCAATGACTGAATTCCACATTAAAGTAAGCATATGTATGACACCAGAATTTCAAGAAAACTTTCATATTTACAATTAAAGGTCAGGATTACAGCCTGTTCAAATATTCTGCACAGAAAAATAAAATCTTACAGCTATTATTTAGAGTAATAAACATGCATGCAGAAGGAATGGAAATTAAAGACTTACTGGACAGCACAGTGAGCAGAAAGATGTAATCAGAGAAGGTGATAAGACCCGAACTTCCCAGTTTATAGAATATACTGTCCTCATCAAGGGCCAGCTCCAGCTTCATGTGCACATTCTGCTCAGAGAGAGAGAGAGACATCACAATGTTACACAATGAACCGAAATGAGTGACTGTACTGCTGCTGCTATTCCTTAACCAGTAAATTAATATACTGAAATATGTGCAAAAATAAGCCTTCCTTATATGTAAACTTACGCCAGTTTTTAAAATAAGAGTTAACTGTAGCCAACAATTTTACTAGCAGGCTGTTTGGAAGATAACAAACAGCACTCAACAACCTAATACACTTCCATATCAGAACACCAAGTTACAATTTAATTTACTACATAAAATATTTATTACCCATACAAAATTATATCTGGCTAAAGATTAAGATGGGTCATTAGACAAAAAAATTGTCCAGTGATGTTCAAAAGGATAATAAAATAATGTTTCAAAGATTTGTAACCAAACTCTAATTATTCTCAGAAGCTGCAATAACCAATGCTTAAGAAACATTATTTTGATCATGTTTAGTATTGAAAATAATACAAACTGTACAAAATATTTAATGAAACTCATCACAGACTGCTAAGCATGTGTACACAAACACATCACTCTCCTAAACTTGCTACAAGCTCTGTTAGCTGAACAAATTATTTTGTACTGTAATATGCAGCTATCACAAAATGGCCAAACCAGTATAAGCTTTAAATGAATCTCTTACAAACTGAATACACAGTTGTACTGTGCCATCATCAAAACTCTGCTGTTTCTCAAAATGAACACAGAATTCCACGGTTTCTGTCGCCAAAACAACACATCTGAAGATGTTCGAGCTTATCTGCAGGGATACAGATTATGTCAGAAGCCTTCTGGAATACACAAGACACTGCTTTCTGTTCTGAACTCCTCTGAACAATAACAGTTTAATGACCACAATGCTCGTACTGCATATTAACTGCTACTGTACAGTTACAACAGATGATGGCTACTGAATTTGGTGCAGCACAAGGGTGTGAGGCTTATGGGAGATGATGCTCTATTGTTTGGTGGAATGTTCCTGCTGTTTCAAAGGATCATGCCTTCATCTTCACGGTCTACAAGTTCAGGGAGACTGCTTTGACTGCTTGATCATGAAGACAGAGGCACTACAGTCTACTAAAACTGCATGAACCACTCTACCAATGCCACAGCATCACATCCCAGAAGCCTCTGATCCACAGCAACCTCACCATATGATCCTTCAATTCTGCACTGTATGAAACATGTTTAATACTGCAAACAAAAACAAAAGAAGAAAAAGACTGTGCCAAACACTGCAGCCATGTTCTTATCCTATTAGCGAAACTGCCTTTTAATTCCGTGAATGCTGTACATTTGCATTGACTATAAAATTATAAAATGTACCAAGAAATAGATAATGCAATTAAGAGTGAATATGATGACTACAAACAAAAGGAGGAAAGGCTAGGTAGCAAGTAAGGGTATGACAAATGCCATAATGAACAGGCACTTTTGACAATGTGTTACAGCCAAGGACTGCCTACTAGTAGAAGTGCCACAGTTCATAACCAAAATGACCTGGCACCAAGCATTTTTTTATGGGGACTGGTGTACAACAATGTGTTCACAAGCTGTTTAAGTATTTATCCTAAGTAATGGAAGTTAAGATATTTTGAGAAACAGCAAAGAAGAATTTTCTAACTTTTCATGTTATGTTGATAAATTAGGTATACAAAAGTCCTACAAATAATGATACATTTTTATTTTACATAGTACTGAAAGAAGCAGTGCTGTGTACTTAAATGTTTACTTTACATATTGAATTATGCTGTTTGACACTTAAGTATAACTTCGGTGGTACATAAGAATGCAGGGGGTGGGGAGGTGGCTACTGAAGCAGACCAAATTTTAATATATCTGTAATATCGAAAAACATGCGGCAGAGACCCAACACAACTTATAAACGTTAAATATTGTTTCTGTTTATCTGTCAGAATGTTTATGCTCTGTTCAGAGAATACGAACTGCTAGATGTCAGGCTAAGAATATGGTACTTAAAGATTATTAATCATAGCTTGAAGACAGATTAACTTGATTATAAATTTACCTTTTTTTTTTTAAACAGTTCTGTATATCTTATGTGCAAGCAATAACTATTACTTTCTCCTCGCAGCACCATGTCTGAATTGTCTAAACAACCAAGTTTCAAACTGAGTGTTCTGTCAGTGGCACTGTGCTATCAAACACCAATATATGGCATGCACTAAAGACAATCTCCATGACAAACAAACTCGTTATGTCTACCGTCAGAGCAGTGAACCTAAGACTATGCAGCTAACAGTGCAAGCAGTTACAACAGACCATTGGTTTATATGCTCAAGTCCCAAGCCACATACATTTACAAGGTTATGGCATCCAGTATGTAAGGCATTCAAAATTCAAGCCTCCGATCTCCTATAGAGGAGTCCAATGCTTATGCGACACATCACATAGATCTACAAATGTGATATCATATATGGCTGTGTTGTTAACCCACATATAACATTCCTTACTTTTGTAATCGTATTCTGAAGAACTACAATCACAACTGAATGAATGCCGATGAAGTGGCAGCACATGCCAAAGGCAGTACCATCATTCCTCCTCAATATTTTTAGTATTTTTTCGATGTTACACCTGCTCTGTGTCTGTCTGTGTGTGTATACACAGCAACTTAAAAAAAAAAAAGTTTAAATTTACACATGGAGACTTCAAATGGCCCCCGACCTGCCCCTCCAACTGCACTTCAAATTTACATTTACTCTTGTTTCAAAATTTTGTCAGAGACAAAATGAACAAATGTCCTCACATGGTATGGAAAGAAAGTAATGAGTGCAGTAAAGAAGCTGCATGGTCTAAAATATTTGTTAGTTCCCTGAGAACAGATCAAAAGGAACTAAATGCACTTGTTGCAGTGCTCAAACAAACTGCCACAACAAGCCTTTGGTGATGGCATTCAGTTCTGCTGTCATTATCTGTTGAATGTCAACACTCATGTCAAATGGGGAAAATTCAATTGACTTTGCAAACAGAAAAACGTACAGGCGACACAGGTTCCCCAACAGCTAACGCCACATTACTCTGATTCAGGTTTCATGCTCACTATACTGTTACAATCATAAACACAAACTTCCTTCCAGCAGCATGGGAAAGGAAATGCTTATATGAAAAAGAGTTCCTACAGGGCAGAAGTATAGCTCCACTCATTCTTAATCTTGGCCCCAGGTGTAGGTGAGTCATCAGCTTAATGCCCTGGCTGCTTTACCACCAAGGATGAAGCCTTTCAGTACACAATGAATATGAGGCTGCGTAGGCAATGGAACCAGCCGGCACATTTTGGTCATGAGAGATATCTAGCAAAATGTTGCTACAGGTGAAACATGGAACTCGACCAGAAAATACTGTGCCATCTAATAACGATGGATGTGTGTCTAAATACTTCCTTTTAAATTACTTCCATCTTCACACACATTGCAATGGGCTACCAGAAACACACTACTGCACTTTGTAGGAGGTCTACAGGCAAAGTCACAAATAGGTACAGCTACAAACAGTTAGCTGAAACAACAGTGTACAGACTAATTACTCACATGATACAATCCACAACCCATTTCTTATCACAGATCAAATTCAGAGACCAACAGTGAAGATGACACCCCTTGGGTCCTAAAAATATGCATTTCCTATGGAACCAGACTAGTCCTCTAAAACCATTCTAATTGCTGGCTTATGTCCCAATAACCAGAAAGTGTAACAGCAATGGTTCCAATTATTAGAACCAACTGCATTCACAAATTAGACCAGCATGAATGCAGTTACTAAATCACTTTGATTTACAGTGAATAGACTGTAAATGTATGTGAGCTGGGCCAGCAGAGCGAAACAAACATGTACCAGTCTGTATAAGCAGAGCACAGATTCAGTGAAGTACGTAAGCCATTCCAAACCATGCGGATATTAAGTGATATAAAAGAGTGAAGTTTTCACAATAAATACCTCATCATGATTCTGCAAAAATACAGAGAACAAGAATAAGGAGAAGAATAGAAAATATATCAATGAGTACAGAGTACAGAACAGGTCAAACTGACTTAGTCTAATGAGCACAACAATCCAGATCAATTCAAACACACTGCAATGTGATGTCTGACCACCAAACCATTAGAATTTGAGCTAAACCGAAAGTTTCTTGTGAGACTTCCACCTCATTTCTCTTTGTTTTACTTCCCTTTGTTGTGCCACACTGTCATACAACATTTAAGTATTTCCAGTTAATCAGTACAGTGAAGTTACATTCAGTGGCTTTCCTAGCCATCCCTCAGACACATGACATCTATACATATAGCCTAACATACTTCATTCCACAAAGAACCCCATATAAGGTACTGGCACAGGCAGAAGGTACAGTTTTCATTCTACATGCCATGACTTGGTACACTCAAACGAACAAAAATCCATCGCCGTGATATTTCGTACGTCCCGCTCATGCAGTGACGTGCGGTACAGTTGCCATCATAATTTGAGTCATTTTTCATTTCCCATATTTGCGCATTCGTGGCGTTTCTGTGTCTTCCA
>Ga0123357_10004570_pt1 | contig 16295 bp, 10 predicted proteins | sample TergutEmb28metaG_FD_89873 | JGI IMG/M metagenome (GOLD analysis project Ga0123357, IMG submission 89873) | Embiratermes neotenicus P4 segment gut microbial communities from Petit-Saut dam, French Guiana - Emb289 P4 | ecosystem: Host-associated > Arthropoda: Insects > Digestive system > Gut ... | reverse complement strand
TATAAGAGTGGTTTATCCTTAGTATTAAGTTTCTACAATATAAGGTACTATTTTACGTGCTATCTTAATTACAGTAACCCCGCTAATTAAGTGGAAGGTCGTGTTTGTTGACAGTACCACTGCGGGTGCCATACATATGTACTATTATAGTATCTTAGTTTAGTTGATTACATGTTTTGCGTGCCTTAGTGTTACACATTTTTATATTGTTGAGCTGCAATGTTCCAGTTATGGCCCACATGTAGGGCCGAAACATGTAGTTGTTGGAACCCTCATTATATTAATAATTGAGGTTAATATTGTTGTGTTTGGCTGCGCGTATTTCCACACGTAACTCCTTACCATTATAAGAAACACAACGGGGATGACGCACATCAGAGTCAGTATGGTACTTGAAGGAACATCTCTTCTAGTGTTTTAATACTTGTGTTGTGGTCATTCTTGTGTTTTAACTGGGATTTTAATGTGTGGGCTAGTGTATGGCTGTTTTTACCCACTTAATGTGCAACAGAACATTTTGAGGGCATTACATTAGCTACTGAGAAGATTCCCTGATGATGGCACATATGACATGTTGAGACATGTAAGAAATGTACGAATGTCTGATGTGTATATTTTGGTGCCTGTAATGTTGGTTATATAAATCAATTACTCTGCAAATATTTATTCACCATGAACTATTATAATTCTACTGAGCTAAACACAATGGACAAAAATCCAAGAAAGTCAGTACCTGCCACCAAATCAATAAAAATTCTAATTATTATTATTATTATTATTATTATTATTATTGGACTCCATAAATTATCTGGAAAATAATTACCTCCATAAGCTCCTGCATCTGTGGATTGGATGTAATAAGATTTCGCATATTTTCAGGATCATTCATCAGGCGCTGTACCAAAGGATTGTCTAATATCTGTCGCATCATATCTGGATTTCCCAGCAGTTCTCTCTGCATTCGTTGCTGGAGTTCCATGAAGTTGGCAGAACCCATTCCAAGACTTTCCAATCCTGCCAGACCACCCAATGAGCCAAGACCAAAGGGTGTTGCACTAATGTCAGCTGAGAAAAGATGTGCAGTTAGTCTGCAAATATTACCTAACATTCATACCACTGTGCATTTTAAGACACCAGAATCTGGCTCATATGAGTTGGTCTTCAATCTATAAATGCACCTACCATATGATCAGTGTCGCACAATATTCACTCAAACACAAAACCATAATTAACACCTTGCCGTCGGGCCATGTAGAATGACGTGATTGCTCTCCCATGTGTTGTTGATGGGTCACGTCTTTTTACGTTTTCTTACACAACGTCCTGCACATGCATTTGTCAGCTGGTCTGGCTCACTTTTCGCTTCAAGGTCATCGACAGCTTGATGCAGGATGCTTGGGTCTCATGTTACAAATAAATATACCTGTCATGACCCCCTATTTTTAAAAATATAAGACTGCAACAAAGGGACCACACATTCATATACTCTATTTTCCTTCAGTTGCAATCATGGTTTCGCATAGGAATGTTCTGCAAGAGGACGATATTTTGTGTGAGTTATATGCAGATACACGTTCTGATGTCTCTGAATATAGTGACAATGAAAGTTTGGACAGTGACAGTGCCGTCCCCACAACTAGTTCACATAAACACTTGCGATCTTCTACTGGTTCACTGACCCCACAATTTCCACACCCATGTTTCCTCATATCTATGAAGATAATTTTTGTAACAGTGTAAGATTAGCTCAGACATTGCTAGACAGAAACATGAGAGTCTAAGGCACTAGGAGAGCTAACAGGGGCATTCCATGTGACCTAGAAGGGGAAGGCAAGTGCTTGAAAAAAGGGAAGTCAGTGTTCTGGAGGAATGGTGACATAATGGTGCAAGTGTTGAAGGACAAGACTTGTGTGGATTATAAGTATGATCCATGACACAACAACTGTAAACAAAGGGAGGAAAGACAGGAAAACAAACATGGAAATAAAGAAGCCTTATGCTGTTGGCCAGTACATTAAATTCATAAAGGGCGTAGACAGGGCAGACCAGTACCTCAGTTATTACTCAGTTCTGCAGAAAACTGTAAAATGGTCAAAAAAACGTGGTACTATATCTGCTAAACTGTGTGCTCTTCAACACATTTTTTGTGTAAAGGACACTAAATACAAACAAAGTAAAGTACAAGAACTTCCTGCTTGAGGTAGGAAGGTCCTGGATATCAGAAGTCCACAATCGAAGTGAGTCCAGTTCTGATGACCTTCAATTGCCAGAGAAGGGGGACTAAACAGGACCCATCAGGCAGACTCTCCGGTGATTTCAGAATACACAAACTTTAAAAAATTGTTGGTGGTGGGGAGGAAAAAAAGAAGTATCCTGCAAGCTAGTGTAAAGTGTGTGCTGCACATAAGATGCAAAGTGAAACTAGAAACATTTGTAAATTCTGTGTTGTTCCGCTTCACAGAGGGTCTTGTTTTGAGAAATACCATTCAGTGACGAACTACTAGACTATCTATATGCAGTTTCTGAAGTCTTGGGCTCAGGAGCATAATCTACAGTGTCAAACTCTAAGTAAAAATATGTTATGGGTTGAACATTCCAAGTGTTTAAAATGTCTGGGAACTGGGGGTATTTAATTAAAAGACCATCCAGTTGGCAAAACTGCATTAGATTGGAATCCTCAGGGATATAGGAGAGGCAGGCCGAAGAGAACGTGGCAAAGCACAATAGAGGATGAGATAAGAAGCACAAGATCATCATGGAACAAGGATTAAAAGGATTTGATGATGATGATCATCATCATCATCTGGTCGGCAAGGTGTTAATTGTCACCTAACATCAGACAATGAAAGCAAACTATGCATTAATTCCACCTATCAGACTGCTGAAATCTGGTAGTTATCATGACGACTATACTATACAGTTATTTAGTAATAAGTTCTGCTACGAAAATTCTCTATGCATTTTCAAATAACCAATGCATGCTACGTGCTACATCTCTCATCCTTCATTTAACTACCCTCAACATGTACAGTACAAATTTTGATGCTCCTCATTAAATAGTCCTCTGCAATCCTCTAACTATTTCATCTTTCTTCCAACCAAATACTCTTCTGTATGCTCTGAGCTTCCCATCAATATTAAACAACACACAAAATTACACTTCCGTATATTTTAATAAGCACATTAACATGCAGGACTTAATAAACACTTCAATTTACCAGCCTAACTACCCAACTGACTGACTGACTGACTGACTTGCTGGCTGGCTGGATAGCTGACTCAGTAACTGATGGGCTAACTCCATGAAGTGGAGTCCTTCTTGAGAAGCTGAGAGTTCCTCAGTTGAGCAAGCAAGTCCCTGCATTTGACAGAACTCACGGTCCACCACCATGTACACAAAAGCCTGCCACATATACCTACCCTAAGTCACACAAATTCAGTCCATGCCCCCCAGCCATGTCTTCAAGATCCACTTGAATGTTGTCCTATAGGCAGCCAATTACCAAAATCCACTTGCACACATGTTTATACATATGTACAAGGCCAACAAAAACGAAATCACCTGTGGCTCATGGACAGACACAATCCTGGAACCCTAATAATAACACAAACACCTACCTGGTGCTCTTGGTTGTGGCCCTGAACTTGTCTGGTCACTGGACGTTCGGGAAGTTGTCTTGATCACAAGATGCACGGTCAGTCCATCTTTAATATTATGAGTTTGTAAAGTTTCATGATCTTTCATAATTTTCCCAGCAAAGATTAAACATAACTGATCAGGTTCAGCACTGAACTTCTTTGCAACCAGTTCCTTAAACTGTTAAAAAACAATACACAAAATATGACTTAATAATGAAATGATAAAAACTGTAAAATACTGCATTCTTCTTCTTCTTCTTCTTCTTCCTCTTCTTCTTCTGTGGCTCCACTATCCAAGAAGGATAAATGCCTCCCTAGTTGCTCTCCTCTATCCATCACTATCCTGCGCTACTTGTCTCCAATTAATTTCTATATTTCTTATGTCATTCTATACATCATCTTTCCATTTGGCAAAATAATGCATTACTACTCTACAACAGGGATACATTTGGTGTGGGAAGGTAGGCAGCCTACTAGAATTAATGGGCTATTGCTAAAAAAAAAAAGACGACAAAAATGTTTGGCTCCTATAAAACTTAGCACAGGTTTTATGGTCAGAGAAAATGGGGGGCGGGATTATCAGAGTGAAGACAAAGATATAGAATTCCTTTCTTCACTGCATAATCATACCATCTTAATTTATTAAATTAAAATGGTTATTGAGATATTTGTATTCCAGCCTGTCTCTGTGGGTGAATGCCACAATAATACGTACATGTATATTGGTTATGCTTCGTCCCATTATATACTATACATAATCACGTTACCATATTATTTGAGCTATAACCTCACCAATTAAAACAGTATTCTGCAATAACTAAAGCATAACTACTGCTTAAAGGGAATGTTTTGCTGGAAGAAATGCAGACAACCACAAAGACTGTTTATACATCTAGACAGCTTCCTAATTTGGACTCCAGCATGCCCAATGGACAGTGAATGGAATACGAAATTAACACAATGACTGCAACTACAGTCACCTGATGGAAGCCACGTTACACAAATTCTAGAATAAACAATACAGAGTTACTCAAGAACAAGAACTTCATCCAATACCACTGTCACCCTCATTCTCTCCTTTCCAACTATGTCCCTCCGTACGTCCTACCTCTCTCACTTTGCAAACCCTCAAACTACTGCACCTATACTGTTCAAACACTGCTGAAACTGAAGAACCTCAAGTAACAAATCCTACAATCAAGAGGCAAAAATTACAACTGCTACACCACAAGAGAGATGAGGAAAAATGTTTTCAAACTTCCTATTATTGCAATAGTGACTACATCACACACATCACTGCAACTCAATTACGCATGCTCAATCCCACTACACTGTAACTCAACACCAGTTATTCTTCCATGGGACACACACTAGCCCAGGTACAGCGTTAACACACATCCAGTAACAATGCCAGCATATCATGCCAACTGGTATCAACAAGGTACACAAATTCCAGGCACCTGATCACCTGGGTGACTCAATTTTGTATGGTGGCATCTAATATTTTCAGTATATACTGCAGCTTTCTTCCCTTACACACACAAATGTGTATCAGTCCACATGCAATGATCCAAAGGTGCCAGATAACAGTGAAGTTCACAGGTCATTCCAGAACTGGCAGTCCACTGAATGGAACTAGCTGTCTCTCATCTTTCGTCTGCAAAGAATTTGTACATGGCTCCTAGGTTTTTGAAAAATTACTTGACCCCCAGGCATTTACAGCACCTGTGAACCGAACTACTGCCCAGCACAATCACTAATCACAACATGTACCATAAACCATTCCATATTTCATTTTCAACAAATTCTGATGTCAAATAAGTATTTAAATAAATGCTGTTCTGAATTTATGCAGTTTTGATTTACACAAATTTGGAATTACATGGTTTATTAATTTAGGCATGTTCTCGGTTTGGACAGACAAAAATTTACATTTACACGGCCTGAAACCCTCAAAAAGAAGACGAGAATTCCTAGCACATATACTGCTGAAGCACCCACTTTGCAGAAAAAGTAAGCGAGGCTCACAACTCCACGCCAGCTCCTGCCATACTTTCATTAAATGTTCTGCCCTGTCATTATGTCATGCAAGTGTTCCACTACTTCCTCTACAACTTCTTGTGATTAGAAATTTCAGAGTGTTCTTCTGAGGTAACAATGAAAGTGCTAAGGAGATATAAAAATAAGAGCTGATCTAAACTCCACTCTTCACACCATTCATGAGTCAGCTCCTTAGATACAGGACACTGGAGAAGGCACCATTTGTTAGTGCTCTCAGCATAGCAGACGATAATAATCCTGATAAAGAACACAGCTAAGAGTCTGCTCAAAATGCTTTGGCAGGAGTCAACTGTTACATCAAAATATATAAGGAGAAGAGGAGGGTGAAGTAGTGGACCTTGGAAAGGTCTTTCAAAAAGTAAACTTCACCTCCACTTTAAATTTTTGTACAGTATTACATATATAACACTTAATGTATTGTACTCCATACCAAAACTGGAAATTTCAGTAATTGTGAGTAGGTTAAGGGTGGGTCCATGCTTGTAATGTTACTGTGTACCATAATGCTGGAACATTGCAAGTGACTGACACGATATGGAGTCATGAACTGGACTTTCACCCCGTGCCTCACAGCGTAAAAGTATCCTGCGAGTGTTACACCGTGTGGTTCCCAGTTTGTTACGGGAGTCCAAGCGATGTCTTTGCAGCTAGCAGCGGCTTCGTACATTTATATATATTACGCTTTAAAGAAAAAGAGAAAAGAGTTGCGGTGGTGGCAAAGGCAACTATACAAAACCAGGGAAGTGTACAGCAGTTCAAATTTGCTGGCAGACTTGAATTTTCAGTCGGTCAGTGGGTTATATAAGAATTTCACCAGAATGTCTCCCAGTGAATTTGAGTTTTTAATTAATTTGATTGGAGAAAAAATCTCAAAAAAGGACACTGTGTTCAGGAAAGCCATTTCTGTTCAAGAAAGGTTGGCACTGACACTACGTTTCTTGGCAAGTGGTGATTCATACGTTAGCCTGCAGTACCTCTTCAAAATTTCCAAGCAAGCAATCAGCTGCATCATGCCGGAAGTGTGTGAAGCTCTTGTTGAAAAACTGAAGGATTACATACAGGGAAGACAAATATTATTTTGTTTTTTATGAAAGAATTTTAAAATTAGACTGTAATCAGAACTTTTACTAAAATGCATTGGGTGCTTTGAGTCCCATATTATTTCTTTTCTTTTATAAAGTTTGATTAATTCTATGACACTTTCCTGAGTCCACCCCATTTCACAATTACCAAAACGCTCAAGAAACCGCACAGCACTACAGATTCGCACCACTCTTCATGACAGAAGCATTGGGAATGAAAAGAAGGGCAGATGAGCAGATGGTGTTGATGTGTCAAGTTGCACGTCCACACCTGCTCAGGCTGTAACCTTACCATCCCTCTGATGTGACAGCCAAATACCTACAGCCCACCGAACAAGCCCATAACGTTACCGCATAACCAACTTTTGATACGTTATGCGGTCATGAGTCCCATCCACACAGTCACAACACAGTGTTATGCTACACAGTACCGTTACAAGTGTGGACCCACCTTAATACAGGAATGTACTCCCAGTAACCTGGATATTTTAATTATTTTACATGAAAATATGATTTCATGGGAATTTCATTTACACAGTAGTTTTTAGGAATGTATTAACCGTGTAGCTCGTAAACCATGTGTACGTGAACAAAGGTATAATATAATAACTGTTTCCTCACATCTGCAACAGTGGCCCACCTCTGACAAAATTGTGTTGCCTGCCATGATAACACAAACACAGTAGGTAATAGTGAAACAAACCCTCTTTATAATCACCTTACTGTTTTATCTGTTGCTATAACTTCAGCATAATTCAAGAACTAAATAATGACTACTGCTAAAAGGGCACGGTTTGCTGAAAGAATGCAAACAACAAAAAATTTACTTGTAATTGGACAGCTTTCATATTTGGGAAATGAAATGTGTCTGACTCCACCCCCCAAAAAATAAAGTAAATTTAAAATATGATACACGTACCACTAATCAAACGTTTCTACCACAATCCACAACATATAAAGGCGTAAACTACTTCACACATTTAACAAACTCATAACGTAGGCGGTATGATTATGCAATGAGGTTTCATTCTACAACAGTACTTAAAACTACAGAGCATGACTAAAAATAATAACATAATGATACGTTCCACATCATGTAATTGTTCCGTGGCATGTGTGTTAACAAAACAAGTGTAATAAACCAAAATGAAAAGTACTTGAAAGTGTCATTAGGTTATGTTGCGTCAAACAGAAATGCACACGCAAGGTTTATCTTATTGCAGAAAGTGGACTACAGGACCATCCTTACATGCACTTCGCCACTAGCGAATCACACGTCACGACTACAGTTAAGACTGGCCTATTCCCTCCTTTACAATAAAACAACACTAGAGATACTTCGTTAACACCCCTAAACCAAAAGTGGCTTCGTCATCAACTTGATGTATCACAACATATAATACGTCCGTATAGTCTCAGATTACACATACAAAAACCGATACATACATCTTTTATTGATGCGTTTTCCTCTACTTCAATGGTTTGCTTTTCTTTCGGCGTTTTTACAGTGAGATTAATTTTCTTGCTAGTATCCTGACCTTCCGCCATTTTGGAACAGCGGGATGACTCGTTGTTGCGTGCGCGTTCAGAATTGGGTGGAGTTCTAGCGCTCATAGCATATTACACACAGTTCTATGGAACACAGCCTAAATCCATACCGAGCAAGAGCAGCTGCATAACAAGATCATCGCTTTAGCTATCAACTGTGACATTAGCAGTGTGTGTAGATATGCGCGTCACGCACCCCACTGAAACTGTGCGATTCTGTACTTCATAAATGATACCGAATCCCATAGCGCCACCTTCTTGTTCTTCAAACCCGGATTCGAATCTTTTAACGCTATTGGCTATGCTCTCACTCACTTTTTCCATCGTCTCATTTAGTTCTGTATTTCATTCGCCATGAAAAGGCGACAATCCATGGTTACGTCGTACATACAACAATTACGGATCACTTGTACCTGTCACGATCATCCTTTTAATGTCGCGATTGTTATCTTCGGAAAATTTATTTCCTGGCGTTGGAAACTATTATATGTATAAAAATCTGAAATGACAAACATTCGTTTGGAGACCGTAAGAATCTTAAAATGTTTTGTACTCTTAACTTCGGTCAGTAGTAGGCCCTAAGTAATAACAAAGCAGACATATTCAAATCTTTATTTTCATCACACTATAGGGCACAATTAAAATGGATCATAAGAAAGTAGGATGTGAGGACATCGACTAATTTCATCTCGCCAATTATGGCGTCTTGCGAACAAGACTAGAGACCCACTAGAGAAACACCTATCTGTATATACGTTTCAAAATCTTGATTAGACCATCAGATTTTATCTTCTAAAGAAGGATTATATTCGATGCCGTTTATACAATCGAAATATTTCACTGGCGCAAATCTCTTCAAAAATAGTAGGATGTATTGAATCATAAAAAGGCGTAACACATATCATTAAATGCACAATGCTTATCTGTGTGCCATTTTTAGAAGGAACACAAATGCAACTTACGGCACTGCGCTATTATTTTTGCAACATTGCATTTATATAGAATACGCATTGTTAACTAAATAAATGAGAAATTCACAAGTGCTGCTTAATGGTATGTTTATAGCAAATACACGAAATACGCAACTTAGTTACTCAAGAAATGATACTGATTTTAAAGAATAGTAAATAATGTTATTGCGCTGATCCCAGTGGCCGCGCGGTTTAGGGCGTGGGTCTGGGGCCACTCACTTGCTGGGTTCGAATCCCGCCGAGAGCATAGATGTCTGTCTCTTGTGAGTGTTGTGTGTTGTCAGGTACAGGTCTCTGCAATGGTCCGATGACTCGTCCAGAAGAGTCCGACCGAGCGTGATATGTCTGAGTATTATCTCGAAACCTACGGCTGTCGAGCCATAAAAAAACATGTTACTGGACAAATGTGTCCTGTACATAAAACCACACATTCCAATCAAAAATGCTCAGAATGATCAGTAGTGCACCCTGGTGCATATCCAACCAAACCTTGCACAACGACTTCGAAATCCCGTACGTAACGAAAGTAATTAGAATCAACACCAACAAATACAAAAATCGCAGCACTGTGCACAGTAATCAACTGATTAGAACCCTCTTCAACCCCTCAATCGACAGACGACTCAAACAGTTATGGCCGGAAGACTTAGCCTAATAGCAAAGCTCCAGTGAACCGTTGATGGATGGTGCCTGCCTCACGACTTTTTCTTACCTCAACTTTACTAATTACTCTGTCTGTGTTGAGTAGATTGTAACTTGCAATATACAATAAAAAATAAAGAATAAAAAACCATAGTTCAGCTGAAAACTTCGTTTTTAGAAGACCTTAATTCCTATTATTCTCACGACATAAAATACCCCGTTTCGCAACCCTACAAAACAATTGACAAAATCATTTATAACACTGAACCAGTACTTAGCAAAATTAAATATTCTCGATAACTATTTTTTTGACAGAAGCCATCCCGTTGTATATTAACAAATTTGTATAATGTATTATATACCGTCAGCACACAACAATATCAATACAGTGATATAATGTATTCAGTTATGTCACACTATGGCTACATGTTTCGACCGTAAACAGTCATCATCGTTTACAGTAAACGAAATGGGATCCCATCGAGCGTTATTTTATTGTACCTTAAATTTTTTTTTTTTTATTGGCCTGATGATGACCGTTCACTGTCAAAACATGTAGCTATAGTGTGACCTAATTGCATACATTATATCACTGTTTTGATATTGTTGTGTGCTGACGGTATATAATACATTATACAAGTTCTCGATAACGTTTGCTGTAGATATCAACACCAAATTCCATCCAAATCGATTCGGTAGTTCTGCAGATGACATACGTGACGTAGGAAGAGAATGAACATCTGAATTGCGCATTCATTTCTATGAACTTGGTGCAAAGAAGTTGCACGTGTACAATCCGAACATGATGAAGGGTTCGTGCGACAGGCTAGCAGGGGGCACATGATACAAAGGTGTTTTTGCTTCGTCTAGTTTCCAGTGTTGTAAAACCAAGAAATCAGCTGCATGAAGTATATTGTGTGAGCGAATCATGGAACACGTAACCTAACCATATTTATATGGATAAAAATGCAGTTGCAAACAGTGTTACGTTGCTGTTATACCAAGACTTTTATAACATAATTTTGAAATAAGCACTGCTGTCTCTCGCCTCACAGCAGCCCTTCTCCCCCCCCCCCCCCCCCAACCAAGTAAAAAATTCTAGGCACACGCCGGGAACCTGCGAGGCTATGTTCGGCGGAGCATGAGGCTAAAATTGGGGCGCTTGTAAATACATGATTTCTCCGGGGAAATCTTTTGGAAAGTGAATATTTAGAAGACTGTGAAGAAGATGAGGATATAGCATAATATTCACATGGTCTTCAGCTGTGAGGATTGGAGGAAAACGGAAATGGCTCAGGATCGGACTTTGATATTAGCGGTGTTGGGTGTTCTGGTTTTGTTTTCACAGTAACTGTAGATGTACAATGACCCATGGAAGCCTTCGGTAAGCAGTTCCACAGGAAGCTATTTTTCTTTGGATCTATAAGTCAACCGGAGGATGAATATTTATGCCAGTTTTTCAAACTTTTTTAAATGGATGAACCCCTAGAATAATTTTTCCTAGCCCGAGGAACCTACACACATGAAGAAGAAGAAGAAGAAGAAGAAGAAGAAGAAGAAGAAGAATAGAGGGTGTGTGAGAGAAAGAGAAAGACAATTTGTAGCAAATAGGGATAATTCCAGCAGTGTCCAATTGCCGGACAAAAAATCCCCGTGACATTTGAAGGGATATCTAGATATTTTTTTTCTAGGGATGTCAAAATTTTTTTACTTTTTCTACGATTTCTCGCAGAACCCCTAACGATATTCTGCAGGACGGCAAAATACAGCGGAACCCTGGTAAAATAACACTGGTGTTCGCTGTTTTTATGTTATATTGACGCGGAAGTCTGTCGGAAGGCCACATTATCTGTCGCCTGTACCATCTTCCCTTTTTTCGACCTGGGACGTCAAGAACGGTGACTTTTTTTTCCGGCCCCTCGAGCAAGGGTGGACAGCCTAAAAATATTTACACTAAACCGCACAGGGATTTGAGCTTGGTCTGAAAATATTAATGTGTACGTCGACAAACAATGAAACTACTGAGAAATTAAACAAAAAAAAAAACAATGTCGGGTCCTGTGCCCCCTTTCGGAAAAAAAGGGCCCTTGTAATTTGTAACGGTCAACCCCCCCCTCCCATCTCGTTGACACTGGTTTCAACAGTCATAACACTTCCTACATGAAAGAGATTTCACGACTGTTCTTAGAGAAATGAATAATGTACGATTGTTATAAGCCTTGACTGTAAATTAACGTGTGTGATTTGGCGTTCTGACACTGAGTCCAGAGATTTGGTCCTCTGGTCCGTGTTGCCGCGTAGTTTTGAAACTAGGTAACAACGTTTCGGAGAAGTCCGCTGGCTCCGTCTTCGATGTTGAAGTGATGAAGATGAAGGCAGCAGGTTCCTGCTCCGGTTGTCCAACTAATGTCCAGTCACTTTACTGCTTGAGACTGCGGCCGGACATATCACGACAAAGGAAAAATGACGTTACAGGAGTGGCGGTGTACTGTTTTGAGCAACCCTCCTAGAATTCGTGTTGAATGGCTAAGGAAGACAGGGACGATATTTCGTCTCCAAGCACAGATTCGAGTTCCGTACCATCCACCAGCAGTGTATACACCACGAGGACCGTTTGCATTCCTGACAGAAAGCATCATCACTGGGTCGATGTACATTCACAGTTGGCGTGAAACTAGTTTGTTGTGTTGGCCAACCTGGATGGTGGAGGGAGCGCCGTGATCCGTGAGCGTGTTGACCGTTAACGCTCTCTTGACGCTACTTCAGTGGTCGCTCGCGATGGAACTACAACGTGAGTTGCCGGTGTGCAGGAGCGTTCAGTGAGTTCTGGGGCGCGCCAAGTTTGTGTCGTGGTGCTGTGAACGCTTCTTGTATGTAACTAGCATTGTAAAACAGTGATTCTGTTAGTAGTGTGCGTTAATGCTGTTCATGAAGCTACAGATCGAAGAGAAGTGAGCGTATGTAAGATGAAGATGAAAGTGGATGACATATGATGACGAGTTATTCAACGAGTTGGAATTAAAAAATACGCGTTCAGCTCCGAACTAAATTCCAGGTGAGAAGTTGTTTTCTTTTCTCTCTGTCTCTCTCTCACAGTCGTCGGTGGAATGTGAGGGGAGCTATTGGCCACGTAGCTTGCTGACAGAGAACCTACCCAGCTAGCTACACGCTGCATCTTCTGGGTTCGTAAGATGTAGAGTGATGTTGCATCTCAAGTTGTATTAAGTCGTTGACAACCACACAGTTATTCTATGTTTCCAGACTTGGTTTTTGGAAATCTTACCCAATCACAGTGTCACTGACGGCAACGTTAAGTGACAGACGTCGAATATTTGAGAAAATCACTAACACGTCACAATTGTATGCACGAAGAAATTAGGAGCAAATTAAATTCAGGGAATGCTTACCATCATTCAGTTCAGATTTTTTTTTGTCTTCTCGTCTGCTAGCCAATAACTTGAAAATTAAAACATACACAATTGCAGATTTGTATGTTGTTTTAAGTGTCAAAATAGGTCTGTCACAGAACGGGAAGAACATAGACTGAGGGTATTAAACAACGAGGTGACTAAAAGAGTATTTGGACATAAAAGGGAGGAATAATAGGGAGTTACAGAAAATGGCATGAAGCTCCTCATTATTTGATTAGGTTTAGCATTAGGATTAACAAAAGGAGGAAGACATGGATTGTGTGCATGAAGACACATGTCGGGTATAGGTAGGAAAGCCCGAAGGAAAGAGAGCATTTGGAGCACTTAGGCATAGATGGGAGGATAATATTGAAATGGATTTTAAAGAAATGGTCGAGGTTGGAAGGTATGGACCAAATTCTTTTGACTAAGAATAGGGGTCTGTGGCGGCTTGTGAAGACAGTAAAGGATTGTAGGATTCCGTAAAATTCACGAGAATGCCTTGACTAGTTGGGCAGTTACCATGTTCTGAGGAAGGACTGTGCCTCATTCAGGTAGTTAGAGTGTTAAATTCGTTTACATAGATAAACAATGAATGCAGCGACCCCCATCTAGCGCCGAGGTTAAAGAAAGAGTAGAGATATACCTCTACTCCATCTCTGGGCCTTCGTGGCCTGTTCTAGGGCGAACTTTGCTTTGCGTTGCAGCGAATCTCCTAATTGGCTTCGTCTTGTTTAATCCACTGTTAATATTCCGCTATGTTGGTGTTGTGTGTGCAGCATATTCATTTCTGTGGGGATTAATGTTAAACATTTCGAAATGAATGGAAGATAAACTTAGTTGACTCATGGAACGTAAATCGTGTGACTTCTGTAAATTTGGTGGCTGGTGTTGAATGTCTGGCATGTGCAAATGACACATTTTTATCTTCCCAGTCATACCCGCAACGACTGTGGGACGAAACCTCTACAACCAATGTACAGGATTATTTCATTTAATTAATAGACCAACTAATGCACACATATAATTTAAAATTCTAAAACTTTTACATTAACACTTAAAACGCTCCTACATGTTTGATAATAAGATCATCCTCAGGGAGCATACACTGTTCCTTGCTAAAGTTACAGTTTAACACTTAGTGATTTACTTCGTTATGTTAACTTGGTGCTGTGGCAGCATATTCCAAAATTGGTGTTATTTTTAACTCCTTTACAATTTGTGCATTTGTTTTGTAATCTGTCCAAGTGTATCCTGCTGTTCTCATGTATTTCATCTTTGCTGCTGTTATTCTTCTGGCGTCACTTGCTTTAATAGTCCAAGTTTCGCTGCCATACAACAAGACTTGAAGGGATAGTGTATTGTATAGTTTTATTCTTGCTTTCTTAAGGGTTTTTTTTTTGTGGTCTAAACACATTATTTAAAATACCTGTAATTTTCAAAACGTTATTTGCTATCAATCTGTAATTGGCAGATATATTTCAACGTTTCGGAGCAACGTGCAGTTCCCGTCTTCAGGGTAGATGAAAGGTTGATATTGAGGACCATTTTTTTATCTGACAGCTGTGGGATGCCGCTTTTGTCGGCTCATTTATCGTATTAACGCATCTCACTGTGTACTTAAACGTACGAATGCTGTTAGAAACCACCATAGATGCGAAACTGGATTCGAATTTCGTAAGGCTTCTGGTAAAGCCAGTCTGAGTTGTCAGTATAAGGTTTGAGGTTTTCAAGGCAGTGAATAGTCGTATTGTCGTCCACTGGCTTGAGATTGTGTGGAATGGGTGGTGGTGTATCATAACCATTGTGTCTAGTAAGTTAAGGATAATGTAGGTGAAACACAACTAGTTTATTAGCAGGGTGTTAATGAAACAACATGTTGTTTCATTAACACCCTGCTAATAAACTAGTTGTGTTCGACCTACATTATCCCTAACTTATTGTTACATACACAACGGGGATGCCTCAACTTAACATTATGTCTAGTTTTACAAATGATTATTACTTAATAACCAATCCTCCCAATCTACCAGCCATGTTTACCAATCTTAAAACACCTCTCCAAGCCGTCTAGTCTAAATATCTTAATTATCAGATTTTTAACATACTTCTTAGCTTCCTTATCGTACTTTGTGAACTTTTGCTCACTTTCTTGTTATCTTGTATTCAGATTGTTAAAGTTATTAATCAGATTTCAAGTTCGTCCGGTTAATATAACAGTTCTATACCGACAGCCCACAGATTTTCCAAAAATCTGGGCACCACCTCCAAATTCTGGTTGCCAGAAGGTAGACATGAGACAAGTTCCGTAATAAGGAGCCACAATTTTGGTATGGCTTTTGAATCGCACTGTTATCTGGTGCTTACGTCTCGATGTATGTGGACTGCGATATTTTTGTATGGGAAGAAAATGAAATGCAGTAATTATGTAGACAATATTAGACGCCATCCTACGAAGTTTAGTCTCCCCGCGTGACCAGGCACCCGGGATTTGTGCACCCCTGTACCGTGCCACTAAAACTCAGTAAATTAATCCATGGCACTTTTTTCTTCACATAATACTTTAGTATCCGCTTGCATGGTGTCGTAAACCACAGGAAGAAAATACGATTCTTCTAGACTCCGAGAGCAGGAGTGGTGCTATAGCATTGAGATTCTGTAAAGAAGATATGGCGATGAATCTTTCTGCAACCGGACTACATTTTCCGCATGTCGGTTCCTGTTTTTATGCCTCTTCTTCTTCTTCTTCTCCTCCTCCTCCTCCTCCTCCTCCTTCTTCTTCTTCTTCTTCTTCTTCTTCTCCTCCTCCTTCTCCTCCTCCTTCTCCTCCTTCTTCTCCTCCTCCTCCTCCTCCTCCTCCTCCTTCTCCTCCTTCTCCTCCTCCTTCTTCTGCTCCTCCTCCTCCTCCTCCTCCTCCTCCTCCCCCTTCTTCTCCCCTTCTT
>Ga0123357_10004569_pt1 | contig 16298 bp, 8 predicted proteins | sample TergutEmb28metaG_FD_89873 | JGI IMG/M metagenome (GOLD analysis project Ga0123357, IMG submission 89873) | Embiratermes neotenicus P4 segment gut microbial communities from Petit-Saut dam, French Guiana - Emb289 P4 | ecosystem: Host-associated > Arthropoda: Insects > Digestive system > Gut ... | reverse complement strand
CACACAGGTGAACCGCCATATCGGAGGGCAATACGTTCCAAGAACTATCGAGGTTACGGAAAACCGCGGATGTGTGTGTGTGTATATATATATATATATATATACACACACACACACACACACACTTAAGTCTGCAAGAATTGGTTATTGGCTCTGCCACTTTCCCGCTTCAACCCAACCAGGTATAAATACCCCACACAATCCATCCACTGACATAATTCATTCACCTGCCTATGAAGATGGAACCGACAGTGAGTTCCGAAACGTCGGCAATTAGAACTCAGACGCCGGGGAATTACCCAAAAAGGAACAAATTACAGTCTGCAAGAACTTTATTACTCCTCCAGTATAATTCTTCTACCAATGGATTCACGTCACGTATCATACAAATAACAATAATCCGGGATGTATCATATAAAGCCAGTGGCGTGCACTATGCAAGTAAATAATTATCTTCTTAATAAACTTATTAAGAATTTTTGCAGTTGACGTAGGGCATATTTACATTTATTTTTTGAAATAACTGGAGCTGGTATTATCTTAAATAACTATTTTTAAAACTGTTTTATATATTTTTAAGGCGTCTTTGAAGCTTGTGTGGTTTTGTACTATTTTTATACTGTTTTGAACTTGAATTTTTGGCATAATTTTTAATGTATCTTAATGTTAATATCATATCCCCCGCTTAATGATGTTTAGTTTCTGTATGTATTCAATATCTTGTATTATTATGGCCTGATGCTGGCCCAAGTTTGGACCGAAACTATTAGCTGCTTAATAAACGTATTCATAAAAGTGTGTCGGTTGTGATTTGAGATTTCTTTTATCTTTATAAGCATATAGGTAACAAATTCTTCATAGAATGGAAAAAAAGCAACAACAATAATAAGAATTCTGTGGGACAGGAAATGGTACAGTAATAAAACAGGGTTAAGAACTGTGCTCGAAGTTCGTTGTCTTATTATTCTTCTGTTTACACTTTCATCTTCTTAGAGGTATTTAAGGGACCGGATAACTTCATAGATAATCTGTCTGATAACATGCACAGCTGCAGTTGGCAAGGCGTGGCCGCTGCTAGGCTCACCTCCGAGCGACCAGGTAGCGTTGCACGTACGTTTATCAAAACATTCACAGCTACAGTCATTGTGGACGTTACTGATTAACTTAGTTTCATTATAGATACAGTTAGGGTCCATAACCCTCATTATACTAAGTTAGACAATCAAACTTGTGACAAGTGCACGATGATATCTAATGTAATATTTGATACAATAATTCAAAGAAACACCAGCAGAGGGCACTCACCGCTGTAATGTCCTATACCTGCCTTGACATTGCTCAGTCACAGGTTGCTACGCAGTATGCACACATGTATGCGCCGAACCTGCCAATACACCGCAAAAAACTGTAAGTAATCATAAATGATCACACCGATTCGCTTTTCATATCCTTGTTACAAATTAAACTAAACAACTAAAACTATACAAGTATTGAACATTCCAGAATGGTTACAAGTTTGGTACATACAAACTACAGTTTACACCAATGTAAATAAGACATCCATCGACACAGGTAAAATAAACATGGAGCAGAGATAAAGAAATTTACCATCCGGAACTCAGAGTATACGAAACATTCACGAAAATCTGCTTCACACCATGTGCAATAACTTGTGACTCAAGAAAATATATACATATATTTTAATAACATAATGTAATCCAACTTAATAGAAACGCTTTTAAATGAATACTGTATGTTAATTTTAATATCGTTTCAGCTTCCAATAATTTGCTTATTATTACAAAACTTTAATACTTCACAAGCTAAAACACCGTTTATCTTACACAGTTTTAACATATTTTAATTCATTTGTGAGTCTTATGGGGTCCCATATTACATGAAAGTTATTTGCACTGCATGTACCTTATTTTAAGTTTTGTAAAGATGGCCTGAAAATGGTCACGTGACAGAAACATATCCTCATCAAGATAAAATAAAATAATATATTGTTGTGTTTGACTGAAACCAGAAAATATTTTGTTGCCTTTTAATTTAATAAACACAACGGGATCTCCTCTACAAAAAATTAAAATATACTAATAAGTAATTTGAACAATGCTTCCTCTGCTCTTCGTGCTTCACAACCAAACTTTGAACACCCTGTTTACTTCTGTTCTGTCCCATATTGTATACGCGCTGTTTCTGTCTGTTAGCCTTATTAACTGGATCACCATGCTAATATTAGGTGACGAGAGTAGTATCATTGTCTCTTATGGGAAGAATTTAATCCTCTGAAATTCAATATGGTGTAAACAAATGTAAACCGATTAACACATGTAAGCCCACTACGACGTAAAATGGTTAGGTTACTTCATCTGCCTACACATGCGGTATAAGCTGTGAAACTTAACAATAACTATTCTGATCCAAAAATTTGCTCTTTATATTGAATCACGCCATAAAAACTCACATTTAAAAACAGTAGATTTTCTGCACACATTTATAGAATACGTACACTTGTCAAAGTATCTACGTCATCGGTTTCTCAGAAACATTGAAAGTCGTGGTATCCGTAAGTAATCAGTCTGTTCCAAACGGTTTTTGTATTTAGAAATACACAGGAAATTTGTAAGTTCATCAGACTACAGCTTCAATTTTCAGATTACGATGTATGACCGAGGTATAGACGCACCCCCATTATTCCTGTAAAGAGAGGGATGGGGGTCATACAATTATGGTATGTACTGTATGTCGCCTTATGTAGTTTATGTGTAATCCACAGCTTCTTTACTACGAGATACATTTGGAAATTTTACAGTGAAAATTTGAGGAAATGGGCTGAATGACATTAATATTGTGTCTGGTCCTTCGAGTATAACAACGTTTGTTGGCATGTTCCAGTTTTTGCAAAATCTGGTCCATAACAGTGGATAATTTGGGCATCTCGAATGACTCGGAAAGTAGTGTGTCGGATCCAAAATGTAATGGTCAGGCACTGCAGAGGGAGATTATGGGTGTATTTTTATCCACAACACATTAGTATTACTGTTTTATAGGCTATTATACATTGTACATATTCAAACTTGGAGGTTATAGTTTACTGGGGTGAGGCCGTACAATCTTGTGCATTTATACGGGACTGCTTAACAAAATTCTGTAATAGACTACTACTTAAAAATCACCAACCTAAGAACTTAAAATCTTGCTTTTTAGAATTTATAGTGTTAGTGCCTTATCGTACGTTTCTATTGGTATGAGACCAGGCTGTACTTAGTTTTGTAATTACGTAGCGCGACGTTAAACACTAAGCTATAATACTGCCGGAGGTTGTTTCAGAGCTGAGTGACCATTACATCTTTATCCCCTGCAATCCCATCATCAAACTTCGTGCGGATAGCTTAGCTTGCACCACTGTAAACATTGCATCCAGATTAATATATTAAATAGAGTAATCTGATAAATAGACGGTAGGTGGTTGATCGGAAGAATGGGATTTACTTCGGACTAAACCGATAATAAATCAATTTCCTGCCCGTAAGGTGGTTTTAGACATTAGGCGATTTTGATATTACTTTCTGAACAGAATTTTGGTAAGTATTATTTCACACCTTATTCGATCTGGCATTATAAAAGTCGAATTGTTAGAAAGTATGTTCTAATATATTCAGTGTTATTTTGTTTTACTCAGCTGATATGAATCAAACATCCTGGTCTTTTCTTAATTACAATTAATTTTTAAGAAGAGAATTCTCTTCAGACATTTTGTAAGACTAACTGAATGTGTAGTGCCGGTCCCAGTGGCCGCGCGGTCTAAGGCGTAGGTCTACGTGCGCTCGCCTGCTGGGATTGTGGGTTCGAATCCCACCGGAGCATGGATGTCTGTTGTGACTGTTGTGTGTTGTCAGGTAGAGGTCTCTGCAACGCGCTGATCACGCGTCCAGAGGAGTCCTACCGATTGTGATGCGTCCTTGTGCGTAATCTAGAAACCTCAAGAATGAGGGAGCCATGGCCCGCGTTGGGTCGCAGCGCCAAAGGGGGGAAAAAATTGAATGTGTAGTGGCCCCATTCAACTGAAGAGGACAACCCATCTACCCCACAAGTAAAGTTTAACACGCTAACCCGACGTTGCAAGATCTCAGTCTATGGGGCTTTCAATTATCGTGTGATTTTAACAGATCCAAAAGGATTAAAAACGGCAGTAAAACGCAGTAAAACATAGCAGCAAAAAAGAATGTACCATGTTTCACAGTATCCGGTAATAAAACCTACCTATACCAAAAAAATACTTGGAAGGAGGTCTTCTGTCTAAAGGATAATTTTTCTTATCTCGTGAAAACAGAGTAAAAATCGTGTTTGTTTGTAGCTAGTAAATAGAAATCACTAAGTCGAAAATAAAGTTATAATATTAAAGAAATATTTTCCGGTAAAGTACTTACCGTGTTTGATTAATATATTTTTTTGAGATGGACTCTTGGATTTATTTTAGAAGAAAAATTTCCTTCTGCAAATAAGAAAGGCTAAAATCGAATATCATAAAAATAAGTACAGAATATTTCAATCACTTACAAAGTTAGAAAGACGGCAAAAAAGAAAGGAAATAATATAGAATGACAGAAAATAGAAAACACAAATTTGAATTAACAAATATATACACAGAATGTGACTTTTTTCTGGGACTTGATTCGGTGTCGAATGACAGCTAGTTTTCGATGCAGGAGTTCTAATATTGAAGCGTTGCTGCTTCTTTGTCCTTTTATAAGGACAGTAATTATATTTATGGGTAAAATATTTGTGGATGTATTTGGTATTTGCGGGTTTTCAGGCTCTGATAGCCGGTATTGTTGAAGGGTCAAGGAGAATGATGAGTTCCTTATCAGGATCCAACTTTAACATGAAGATTACGGCACTGAAATTCTTCGAAAGTTTGGAAACGATTTATACAGTGACACAAAGTTAGTACCCTAAAAGACTTGAGTATACAGTACGTGGAAATTCTAACTCTTCATTCTTTATAAAGTTTGCAAACAAATTTTCAGACACATATATTTTTTTGAAGAGCAGTTTTTTCCAAGCGATTTCAGTGACTCTTATTTCAAATAGAAGCCAAGAAATGTGAGGTATTTAATATTAAACTGTATATGTGGATTGCAGATCATTCCGTAGGTCTTACGTCCTTCTTATATCAGTCATCGCCGGTGCTTCTCGTTGTTGACACAAACTGTGTTCACTTCAGCCGAGACTTAAACAGACTTAACAGACTGGTTGAATCTGCTTCGAGCTTGTCTTACATTCCTCACAATTTTCATCTTTAATACAAGAATTTTCTTTTTCTGATGGTGCAGACGAAATTTTTTCAGCAATCAGTCAGTAGTGGAAGGGGAAAGAAGACCGCGCTGGTCACGCATAAACTGAACATCCAAGGTAGATAACAGATCCGGAATTGAGGACATTGAATGATGCACAAGCAGGCTCGTACACACACACACACACACACACACACACACACACACACGAAAGAAGGAAGAAAGAGGTTGCTAGTAACAATTGTCTATTCTGGTCCTGCTGTAAGTGCTGAAAAAATAAACTACATTTACATTGTGGGGAAAAAAGCTTTTTTATGTTATACTTACAGAACTACAAAAATACATACATACGTAAACATAAAACATGCATGCATACATACATATATACGTACGTACGTGTATACATACTTCCCTAAATACATACATACACACATATACACACCTACGTACACGCATACAAACATATATACACACATTCATACATACATACATACATATATACATACGTACGTACGTACATAAATACAAGCATACATGCTGACATATCTACGCACATTTGAACATACGTTTGTACACACATAAATATATATGAAGAGAAGTCAGAACATAATGTTTTCTATTTTATATTTTACGTGTATACAAGTTAGATAGCTGAACATCTTCACGCTTACATGACTAATGGCATAGTTCTGTGCGTCTTCTTCAGGAGACTTCTTCCTACTTAGCATACGGTCGTGTTTCGCCGCCCGGTAGGTCTTCTGTTCTTCCTTTCCGCAGAGGTTATGATAGAGGTAATGGTGTCGTCGCCGACTGTCTTACAAGGACCAAACAGGTAGAACACCAACACTGTACCTCCAAGTCGTATGACTGCTTCAGCGATGTCTTCACTTATGGAGATCAACACGTGCGTGTTATGTCTTGTGGGTCGAAGTCGACAAAGGCGATCATGCAGACTTTTTACTTTTTCCCATTGGCATTACGTTGCGAGGATTAACAACTTTGCCATAACGGAAGACTATAGCCAATAATTTGCAGCTGAAAGCGCAACCATGAGTTTTATTTTCTTTGAGGTTGTCATGTGGCCCAGTCCACTTTGATTCGGGTTCAAAGCGGTGCAAACAGGGTGGCTATTTTGATGTCTGATTTTAATGGTGCTGCGAGTGCTGACACACGACGAATAGACAGGAAAGGAACATCCAAACTGACCTGTTGCACGTTTGCATGTTGTCACTTTTGAATACTGAATCCACTACTTTGAACTCGTCAAGGCTTACTGTGAAGTGAAGAACAAGATATTATGAATTTTGCGTTTCATTTATTTTATGTTTAACATACTTTTTTATTTTTATGCATCCCGTTGTGTTCTCCAGTATCATAAAGAAACTAAAATATGCCGTCCAACACAACACTTTAATGGTATATCACACAGTGCTGCATGTTTCCGTTCGCATGAACCATCATCTGGCACTTCCTTTTACAGCAATTTAAAAACACACGTACATTTGAGCATGCAATTATCCTGTTACTGAGATCTCACTAAATTTGGCCATTTATTAAAAGAATAAATATTCCAATCCTCCCCGTTGTATCTTGTTTTGTATGTTTTTCCCAGCCCCTGTCCCTACTTTTTGACTAAAGTTGTAAAATGTACTTTTTTAGTTTTTATACTCAACGATTCGACTTTAGGGTATCTATATTATGCTTTTTTACTTTTAGCTCAATTTTATGTTGTTTGTCTTCTATAATGTATTAAATAAGACTGCCGATTACATTCCCTTTGTGTATGTGTGTCGCACCTACAGTACTGCGGCACTACACGTAAACAAAGCTAATATAATTAGCAGTATTATTTAATATACACAAGAACACAAATAAACGACATACAATTTAACAAAGAGTAAAGAAGCATAAAATAGTTTCCCAAAATTCGCAAGGTTGAGTACAGAAACTAAAAATTTTACATTTTATAATTTTAGTCAAAAGTACGAACAGGGGCTGGAAAAACACACAAAACAAGGTACTCATAAGAAACAGTATTTCCGTCTAGACCGAAAAGAATACGAAGCGTTTTTATTTCAATTTTATTTTTATTTACATCATAATTTGGATACTTTAGCCTATAAATATGACGTATATTTATTATTTTAATAAATAACTAAAGTTAGTAAGATCTCACTAACAGGGTAATTGCATGCTCAAATGCACGTGTGTTTTCAAATTGCTGTAAAAGGAAGTGCCTGATGATGGTTCATGCGAACAGAAATATGTACCACTATGTGATAGGCCATTAATGTGTTGTGTTGGACGGAATATTTTCTTTTGTTTATGATAGAATTTAACTTTTATAGCAGAAAAAAGACAGCTGAACAAAGTATTATATTTTTGCTTTCGTCTCGGAACTGGAGATTAAAGTTAGTTAACTCTAGTCAGTAATAAGTTGTAGATCGATATGAAATATAAACAAATTATCTAGCTAGGTAACTCCATGGATTAGATTCCTCCTGGCGAAGCTAACAGTCTTCCAGTCTTCTAGAAATTTCATGACTTTTATGCGGCTTCAGTAAATAGGGTCGTGTATTCTACATCTAAGCTTCCATACTGAATTTCAGACAAAAAGTCTTAATGCAATTCATATTTCCCGCATGCCCAGTAAATGCTCCTACCATTTTGCCATAATTGACTCTGTTTCCTTCCAGATATAATAGTTTTCTTAAACATGAATATGATTTTTGAACTATTTAATGCTTTCCGGAAGAGCTAAATTTCTTCAAGATCGAAATTTTACCTTAAAAATGTAAGAAATTTGAATATTTACATGTTTTCTTGAACGTCTAAACGTTGTTCTTTTAATTCTGGATAGTCTCTTGAACATGGAAACGTCCTTTTAAATTTCCAAATGTTCTGTCAGTTTTTAAGTTTCAGCAGTTTTGCAGTTGAATTCTTCATTCTTCTGATATTTTGCAATACCAATTTTTATATTGTTACCGATTTATCGCGACCACCACGCAGTCCCGAATCGTGGAGCACTAATCACCCAACGACATGGAAGGGTGTCCCAAAAGACTGGAGAATTTTTCTAAATGTTTTCTCCCTCTAGTTTTAAAGAAAATTCTGATGCTGAGTTTGTTGAACTTGGTATGGTAAATTTTTCTTATCTCAAATTGCATCCTTCTGAGGGAGCAATTTTGGTATAAAAAATCTATGAGAAAGCTTAACCGAGAGATTTCAGATTATAATCTTGATGAAGTAACCATTCATTAGTTATATATTTTTCTGTCTGAATATAAGAGGAACGTGTTACATTAGACCACAAAAATTTCCTCATATTTTTTATCAATCATCACGCAACCAGATTTGAACATTTTAAAGTGCGTCTTAAAATAATCGAATGAATCAAATTAGGTAAAAATTAATGCAAACCCCTCCACCACCCTAAGGGAATTAAAACAACAGATTTTACAGTAAATGAAATAATTTTATACAAATATGTAATGCGCTTCCTTTATGCTCACCCGTGAGTAAAGTATCGTGTAAAAGCCTCCTTAAACAAATCTAATGACAAATAGACATATCTGATTATGAACTCTGTCATATGACATGCAGTCATGTAGCAGTTACTCCTGATGACAGTGTCTGCTATTTTACTATCTCACAGTAAGTATGCTAATAATGACCCGGCGATAACAGGCCTTTCACCTGCTAGTCGCATGGCTATCCATCAATGGTATCGATCGAACTACTTAGTTATTCTACAAAACAAACATCAACACCCATAGAGTCAGTGTTGACTAACAAACAACCACGTGGACTGACCGCCGAATCTCACATTCAGAGACACCGCCTGCGTTGTCCATATACTGGTATAATGACTGCTGAAATATCATCGAAATTTCCACTTTAAAATACACAAAAGCTTAAATGAAATTCGATATTGTTCTTATTCCGTGCAATGGACATTTTCCCCCGTTGCTCGACAAACCTACCTAGGCCTCCTGATTGCTGAGGTTTAGAGATCACTCTCAGAAACACCACACTAGGTAGAAATCCTCTGGACGAGCGATCAGCCCTTCGCAGAGACCTCTACCTGACAACACACAACCAACACAACAGACAGACATCCAGGCCTCAGGCGTCTTTCAAGCCCGCAATCCCAAAGACTGGGCGGATCCACGCCTCAGACCGCTCGGTGCAATTGACCTACACATATAAAATTTATTTACCAACTAGTTGCTCTTATCCATTTGTATACCACACTAATCCAAAACGTCTCGGCTATAACCTATAGCCATCTTCAGGGTTTACTATATATGTATAATAGAAGTATGAAGATTAAATCTTCCAAGAGAGTTAATGGTAAAAAACACATACATGTATTCTATGACGGTGTTAGCCTAGGATGTCAACAGTTACATAGTTTAAATTATGCAGGATTCGTGTTAAAACCTCATGTACAAAAACATCTTAAATGACAAAATTCTCTTCCAGTCTAGTTAAAATTAAGGCCCGTATATCGTCAAGCGGTATACTAATTTAACGATCACTGTGTTACTTAAATGAAATGTTTAAAAAAGTAAACCCTTGATACTATAAACTAAGGATAATAAGATACATACTTGAATTAAAAAAACGAGGCACTGCTTTTGTTACAAGACAACAACTCTTTATGTCTCTGAAGATTCCCAAGCAGTGGCCCCTCTTCCTTCACTTGAAGCTAGTCTAGGTGCAATGCAGAGATTAGAAACTGAAAGACGCATGAATTTGGAAGTGCAACGATTGAATATGCAACAGAGGAAATAAGATGAGAATGAAGGGTAGGGGATGAAGAAGAGCAGGTATAGGTAATATGGTGATTGCGGGGGGTGGGGATGGTTCTGGAAATATACTTGTGTAGTTGCTTTATTTCATATTGTTTTCGGCTGTTTATACAATGATTTCTATCTTTCTGGATAAATAACAAGCGGTTCGACAGAAAGAGACAGAGGTTAAATGTTGAAGGACGGTTAAACTTTGTTTGCATTTACCACCCCGTGCTTTACAATACAGTTATTATAATTTAAGCCAACAAACGCACAGAGTTATATTAGTGTTACAGTAATATAATTGTGTTTATTTGTTGGCGTTAAGACATAGGAACTCTTAGAGTCTCTAAGGATTTTGTTGCATATACAGTCACAGAGTGAGACTTTTATTCACTTTTCTTACTGTGCGCCTTCTTCCTTTCTTAACAATCTGGATGTGATCCAGCTTAGAGAAAGTACATATGGACAGGAAGTCTCTCGCTGTCCTCAAATTTATGTTGGGGTTGGAACTAATAATTGAGCGAACGTGGTCACATCACACGTGCTTCCTGCCCCAAAACTGCTGTATATTTACTACTGACTTGTATTTTCCTGCTTATTTAAATTACTTATTTGTTAATGTATAAGGTCCTGTTGGTAGCGAAAAACGTTTGATCAGCAAATTGTACATGGATCAGAGTGTCAAATTACGACCAAGTTGAGACAAAAAGTGTGAAGATTGGACGAGGTGTTAGACAAGGATGCTGTTTGTCACCGATTCTGTGTAATTTATACAACAAGTACTTTACCAAGGAAGCTGTTGAAGGGTTCGGAGACTTAAAAATAGCAGGACAATAATTCGCACTGCAAAATACGCTGATGATATTGTAATACTGGTTAAGTAAGAAACGGCACTGCAGGGCAGGATTTACTAGATTAATTAAAATTGGAAGAATCTGTGGAATTTAAATAAATGTGGAAATTCTAAGGTAACCCCTAATGAGAATTTCAAGACAACCATCCCCAGTACACATTATTATAGATCAAAAACAGCCTGAGGTTGTGGTATATATCAATTATTTGGGTAGTATAACAACAATTGATGCAAGATGTACGCGAAAGATTGAATCAAGGATTTCCATAGCAAAAGTAGTATTCAGCAAGACAAATAATCTTTTCACCAGCAAACTGGACTTAAATTTAAGGAATAAAATAGTAAAGTGTTACATTTGGAGTGTAGTTTTGCGTGGCCCTGAAACTTGAACGCTTAAGAAAGTAGATCCGAAATACCTGGAGAGTTTTGTAAATGGTGCTGGTTAAGGATGGAGAGGATCAGTTGGCCCGACTGTGTAAAAAATGTAGAAATATCACAATGAGTCAAAGAGGAAAAGGTTATTTTACAAACAATAAAAAGAAGGCTGACTGGATAGGTCACATCTTGCGTATGATCTGCCGTCCAAAACATGTTATTATTGGAAATCTAGAAGGAAAGATGGGAGTGAAAGGAATCCGAGAAATAAGACGTAAGCAGCTATTGGATGTCGTTATGGAAATGAGAGGATGTTAGAAATTGAAGGACGAAGCAGTAGATCGCACTCAATGGAAAACTGGCTGTGGAAGAGGATGTTGGCCTCTCGTAGAACAGACTACGGAGTAAATTAAATCCCTGTTGATATTTGTATTTGCCATAGAGGGTAGTTGTGGTCAGGGACAGGGTATTCTTCATAAAGACTTGCTATGGCTTTGCTGGTTCTGTGTAGCAAAGCCGGTGGGGTGAGATTTTTTCATTCATTTAGAACGGCCCTAAGGTCCTCCCAGCTTCCTGTACAAATGGTGCAGGGTCTTTACTATAAACAAAGCGACCAGGGCATGGTCTTCTCCAACCACCCCATCTCCTGCCGAGGTTAAAGAAAGAGTGGTGCTACACTTCTAATGCGCCCGTTTGCCTTAATGACATGTCATAGGGTGAAATTCAAGTTTTATGGAGAGTATTTCCTTGAGTAAAGGTTGTGACGCTGTTACCCATGAAGAATGGGGTTGTATTGTCCTAATTTTTGAAAATGGTAATTTTCATCGTATATCGACTTTCAGTTTACTGTGGATGCTAAACATTTAATGTTATATTTGTTATTTACTTTCCTGTTTAGAGTAAAGTAGCGTTAATGGGTATACCCCACAGTAAAACACAGCGTCTCCATTATGTGGAGCAGGCCTGCTTACCTTTTGTGTGATGCGAGTAGCTTTGGCAAAACTTGGTGGTCTGCATGCGGGCAAAATGAAATACAATACACAGAATGAAGCGTAAATATGTCTACGTGCAATTACGTATGTGTGTAATATTAACTTTTTATTTTTCTGTGCCTCATGTGCAATAACAATATAAAACTTTATGAATGAAACTCAATTCTAAACCTAGTCAATGATAGTTACATTTTGGCCAATTTTTCTAAAATAATTCAGCCATATAATACAAGTCTCCGGAAACAAATCACATCTTAAGTTTTCAAAATTTTTTGGTTCCCTCTCGGCTTTGCCAGGGAAATGGTTTTAAATGTTTTCTCATTTCAGATGTCTCCGCAGTCAGCAAAACACACTCGTCGCGGGCAACACTTCGCTACACGAATAAATGCTTTCTGTGTAGGGAAAGAATGGCATCTTATTCTGAGAATGATAGAAAATGCATACATACACAGTGTGAGCAAAAGTAGGAAGATTTAATGTTCAGAAGTGTACAGTGGTTACATTATTAACCGCTAGGTGGCTCATTGTGTAACCACTGTACTGGAGGGTGTTAAATATATTTTTGAACACAAATAATTGTAAATGAACATGATACTTACTCTTGCAAGGAAGTTTTTTTTTAATAAATTACAAGTTCATTACAATTTTTACCTGTGTTGTGTTAGAACAACTGAGGCAAATATCGCCCAACATATGCCATACAGGAAAGGAAAAATATAAATACCAGCAGTGTTAGGTACTGCACTCTTTCAGGGCTTACTCCGAAGCCCGCAAAAGATGTACGTATATACGGTGACTTTCGTAAATATAGGTGGTTTAAGACCGTCATTTGCTTGATTAATTACTTGATATGTACAATCTGATAGTTCTTGTACAACTAGAATATGCCTTTGTCATCGACACTCAGTTCTCCATTCATTTTGTAGTCTCAACAGTGACCTATCCGTTTTCATTACAAAATTTGGAACGGTAATTCGTTGGACTTCTGAGATATGCAACACCTTTACTTCATTTCGCGCAGTGAATCGTAGGCCAGTAACAAGTGACTACATAACTAAATGAATAACCAGTCAAATGTGTGAGTAACTAGCTGATTACATAGGAGTTTTAACAAGCTCTTCGCTCTTCTGGCTGTTAATGCAACTTTTCTTGGCAGTTTATCGACGTTTCGGTAAGGCCCATCGGTCCCTTCTTCAAGGTTCAAACAGTGAAAGGAAACGAATTGGTTGACTTTAAAAGATTGTACTATAGGCCATACCGAAACGTCGGTAAACAACTGCCAACATACGCTGCGCTACATCCCAGAACAGCTACACTTTATTTACACTGCAGCAGTAGCCTAAAACCTCGCAACCTTTGAATAACTAACCACCAGGGAAAAAATAGCTGTGTAGCTAAGTGACTAATCAAAAAGCGTGCTAGATAACAAAATTAACAAAATAAAATAATTAGCTGACTGAATGAGTAACTAATGAAGGAAGAAATTAGCTCTCTGGCTAAATAATGTATTTAAGGTAAGAAACTGTGTGGTACAAGGTACTTCTCTAGTAGTATATTGTCATGTGCCTGATATTACGTTTTCTTTTCTTTGCGGGATCTCAGCTACATGATGCGACGCTCTTGTAGTAGGTAATTCTTATTTAACGATGTATTCCCTATTGTCATTGAGTAACAATTTGTGCTTCTATAACAGTTAATATTTATTTAAATGACCAAAGCATTCCCTAGTTTCGTTGAAAAAGTTGTTTCGTGCGACACACAATACTTATTGCTGCGATGAAAGTTTCATGGTTCGATTTATTACATAATAAGAGGAAGAGGGAAAGGAAAGGAATAAACGCCAGTATCACAAGGAATACAACTACTCCATAAAAGTACTAGTGGCCCATTGAAAGATCTGCTCTTTGCCGTTGGCCGAAATTTTATCTCTTTATCTTTTTATGGGGGTGGGGGTTGTGGGACTACGGCCCATTATGGACCAATTGTCTATCTCCCGAATTATATAAAATTGAAATCGATTCACTGCTGGACTGGCAATTGGCAGGGGGAAATGGAAATACTAAGAACAAAAAATATGCCAGTGCCACGTTGTCTAAAATTTGTGCCATTGCCATTTTATTCAAATCCTATGTCGGTGCCATGTTGTCAAAACCGTGTGCCGGTATCACGTACATCTAACACCTCTCCTAGTACTACTTTGTCCAAAACAAATCTCGCATTGTCTACTGTTGGACTGAACCCAAGCCTACGACTAGAAGCCGTTGACGAGCCGTATTATATGCATGGTACGATCTTGCCCTCTCTCAGAGAAAGCGCTAGTTTATCTATAGTAAAGCCCCCTCTGCGTAAAAATTAGTGCGAATTAACAGCGATCCGCCAATTGTGCTGAACCTGTCGCGAATTGTGTCGGTTATCTTCATTAGAATATAAAGTCGTTTCCCTTTACGTTGTTCCTAAACTTAGTTTTAAAGTGACTGAAATGGAAGTTATTATTATTGTGCTATGGACCTTGTCTGGATAAAGGTTTCACAGCTTGTTTCTTATTTGAGGATCTTCCAACTTTAAATATGAACAGTGATTTGTGCCTGGGGGTCAGCGAGTTCGGATAATTTGGAAGGAGGAAGTTTGCATAATTAGTGTGACTTTGTAAGGGGTCCGCCTATACCAGGTTTGTGTAAGGAGTATAATGGGTTAAGGATGGAACAGTAAGAATTTATAATTTTCTAAATGTTCCGCCTCATAAAGTTTTGTATGAGTTACAATAAGTACGGGGGAGGTGGGGGGAGGGGGGGGGTGGATAGCGTAGTCGGTATAGCGACTCGCTGCAGGCTGGAAGAATATGGTTTCGAGAGCAGTGTATGTAAAATGTTCTTACTTTCTCCTTACCTGTCCAGACCGACCCAGGGGTCGACCCAGTCACCTGTACAGTTGGTAACGAGGTCCTTTCCTGAAAATAAAGGGGCAAGGACGTGGAATTCACCACCATCCCCATCTAGCGCCGAGGTTAAGAATGAGTAGAGCTATACGTACGTACACCCCTCTCCCCCCACGTGCCTTCATTACTTGTTACGATGATACCTTTACACATAAATGCAATCTTCATATTACGATACCAGGTTACTGAGATCCGAAGCCGTGTGGTTTGGGGCAGAGGTATCAGTGTTTTGGGGGACTTAACTGCAGCCTTCTTCAGACCAGCATGTATCCAAAACTTTGTCTGTCTTCCAGACTGCCCCTTAGCTAATCTTTTTGGAGATTAAGCTTGACAGGCCTGCTCTCCCGCCGTAAGAATCTCAACTTTTACACGACTCTTGGCAAGCCTGACAGAACATGCCATATTATCACACTAGACTTCCATGGCGATAATATAATGCATTTCGAATGAAGACCCAATAGAATGCTGTAAACCGGTCCTCGGCCTTAAAGGAAGATACTTATTGATTGACGTGAAGCATACCTGACGGCACAGGACTGCCTGGATATCGGAAATTTTCCGTCGGGCAAGGGCAGAAACTTCATACTTGTTGAATAATTTTACATGCAAATTTCAAGAATTCCTTCCTAGTTTGCTGCCACCAAACTTCGTAAAAAGAATAATGAGACCAGAACAAAGTTAAGTAAATATTTGAAAATAAGAAGTAAGAATTTCCAGGACAGAAAAGAAGAATCTATATGACTTGAAGTGAACTTCAGGATCATCAAATACATGTATCGACAGACGCAAGAACTGAAATACTAGAAACGGAATCCCACCATCCGTTTATTTGCTTTGCCTTAAGGTTTATGTCTAGGGGAAGGTAACGAAGAGGGATGGAAAAATATGTAGAGAAATCCCATGCCCTACATTTACATACACAAATATCGTAAGTATACTCATATTTCGAAATGACGTCAAATCGCCACTGCAGTGATGCTTAGCCACCTAAATTTTGTCCCTCCCCCCCCCCCCCCCCCCCCCCCCCTCTTTTTTTTTGTT
>Ga0123357_10004568_pt1 | contig 16298 bp, 6 predicted proteins | sample TergutEmb28metaG_FD_89873 | JGI IMG/M metagenome (GOLD analysis project Ga0123357, IMG submission 89873) | Embiratermes neotenicus P4 segment gut microbial communities from Petit-Saut dam, French Guiana - Emb289 P4 | ecosystem: Host-associated > Arthropoda: Insects > Digestive system > Gut ... | reverse complement strand
CTTATTTGTTGAGTTATTTCATGGGTTGTATTGCTCTGGTTCGATGTGTGTTGGTGTTACGTTGTGGTTTGGCTGTAGTGGTGTGGTATCCGTATGCAGGCTGGGGCGCTAGTGCCTCAGCCTGCATACGGATACCACACCACAGCAACACAACCCATGAAATAACTCAACAAATGAGTCGCAAGCTTCTGAGGATGGATGTATTAACATCCGAAACATGTTGAGTATTAAATAAAGGAATAATAAAGCAAGTGACATCGAATTTTTTGACGTTTTGCTGACCGTGTATCTCAGTATAAACTTTGCAGTTAACCAACTTAATGTACAAGATCTTCTTTTATAATAAGTTTATTAAATGCCTCTGCATGTTTCGAGCGCCATGCGCTCATCATCAGGGGTCATAATTGTATTACACAGCATCTGGTATCATCACACCTGTAGGTAGCCGTCCGGTGCACAGGTTGAGAGTGGACTGGTTGAACCAGTCTAGTCTGTGCACCGGACGGCTACCTACAGGTGTGATGATACCAGATGCTGTGTGATACAAATTTGACCTCCTGACGATGAGGGCATAGCGCTCGAAACATGTAGAGGCGTATAATAATCTTATTATAAAAGAAGATCTTGTGCATTAAGTTGGTTAATTGCTAAGTTCCTCTGAACGAGTAAGCAGATCATCACAGGGACCTATACCTTCACAATCAAACACAAGAGACAAACATTCATGTCTTCCTCGCGAATCACGTCGGCAATCCCAGAAATCGAGCGGTCGCAGAACTACGCCTTAAACTGCACGGTCACCGGGATCGGCACTCCGTATTTTTATAACACGAAAATGCGAAGTGACCTAATTGTAGAAAAAAATGATATGTTCTCACAAACTCCATACAAGGCTGGGTAAGGTCATGTGATTATAAGCACAAGAGCACACTCCGTTTAGTCAATTGCCTGTGAGTAGTATCTGAACACTTCAACACACAAACACATACACAAACACATACACACGAGGGACTAGGAATTAAGGCTTGAAATCCTTTATGTGAATTTGCTTGTGTCTGCGCTATGAAAGTAACTTGTCATATTTCGACATAAATCTAACAATTAGTGAAATTTCGACAATAAAATTGCCATAAAAATATAATAACAATCTACGGATTCTTGCAATAAATTCTATTTTGAATTTTCGATATTTGCCTTTGTGAGATAATTGATGGCATTTGATGCAGAATTCTAAACTCTTGTGCGAACCACTAAATCTAATACCGAATGAAAGTATACCAAACGTTTCTGTCCAGCCGGTAGCAATTCTGCTCCATACTTTGGATTTCCCCGGCTCAAATATCAGCCATATGAAAGGCTATGCTGATTTTTTAGAGTTTGCCTTAGTCTCCCTACCCCTGTCTATTGCCTAGGTTACGAATGATGCAAGCTGTGACTCCACGCCACATACCCGCCTTCAGAGCACGCAGATTGACAAACTTGATGTAAGGCAGTGGCGTAGCGAGGAGGGAGTTGAACACCCCCTCGGTACGCCACTGCAAACTGCAAACCTAGGTAGTTTTAGAATTTTACTGCCTTTTTTCCGAACATCTTGTGGCTTTGAAGTCCCAAATTCAGCAATTTTTAACATTTTTCACAATCGGGTTGAGTTTGGTACGATTTTGGAGGGCCTTCGGAATTTCTGGGAGGGGGGATATTCAACCCCCGCCACAAACCCGCCTTCATAGCACGCACAGGGACAAACTTGATGTAAGGCAGTGGCGTATCGAGGGGGTTAAACACCCCCCTCGGTACGCCACTGCCTTAAATCAAGTTTGTCCCTGTGCGTGCTATGAAGGCGGGTATGTAGCGGGGGTTGACCATCCCCCCCCCCGAAATTCCGAAGGCCCTCCAAAATCGTACCAAACTGACCCGATTGTGAAAACTGTTAAAAATTGCTGAATTTGGGACGTCAAAGCCACAAGATGTTCGGAAAAAAGGCAGTAAAATTCTAAAACTATCTAGGTTTGCAGTTGTTTTACATTAGCAATGACAAATAAATTGGTTGTCATAAATAGTCTTAAAGTGCCAAGAATTAAGAAAATTTTACTGTATGAAATGAAATTTCTTGTACCAAATTACAGGTGCCTCCAGAACCCCTGACTAGGGGGCTATCGCCCCCAGATCCCCATTCTCTCTGTCCTCTGTCCTTAACTGAATTTGTTGAACCCCCCCGAACAAAATTCCTGGGTACGCCACTGATGTAAGAGAATAGATCGTGACTTTATTTCTGAATACGTGTCCCAGGAACTGTCATCTGAACACACATACTGAGTGACAGGTAACAAGGTCGGTCAATGTTGTATCCAGGCCACGTAATGGGTGAGACGTGTGTACTATTCAAAGCGCCCAAAGAGTCTGTGTGGCCCACTGAACTTCCTGTCCATTGTGTAGTTATCATTGGCGGTATACAGAGATATCCGTGAAGTCACGCACTTGCGTCTATGAATTACGGTGGTCATGTATGTATGTGACTAAGCCGCCACTCGCCATACGTGAAACTGTCTCTGCTGTGGCTGTGAATTTACATTAAACACTAAGGCGAGTCGAACGGGAACCAAGTTGGCTCCGAATGACCGATAATTTCGGACTAGATGGATTACGACGATTTAGAACACGTTCTTACGTATGTATCATATATGCTTTGTGTTAATACATAAAATATATATGGCATTGTACCAGAATATCAAAGTATACAATAGTGCAACAGTAGAATAATAATAGAATGTACACTGTTACGAATTGTTTATTATATATCAAAATATGCACAAACAAGTACTGTAAATTGATATTAAAATACTCCGACATATCGCGGTGTTAATACACAATCTTCATGGAGTTTATTAATTGCGTTAGCTAAAGTCATGAATTATTAAATGATAAAATACAATATAGTAATGTATTTTTATGATAACATGTTTGTAAATGTGGCCGCGTATGCAATTCCTGGTTAGGTGCGTGCGTGCGTGTTCGTGTGTGTGGTGCGGAGTAAACAGCACCCACAAAATACACTGTTACGTTACTCTGTAAAAAAAATCAGACCTTTCTCTTTCATTTAAGACTCGAAAAAAAAAAGCTTTAAACCTTATCCTGCTAACGTGGAGAATATAGTGAGCTCCTAATAATGCCAACAAATGACGGATGGGGTTTAACTTGGCGTTTAAAGGGTTAAGGCTAATTTGCCTTGGAAATTGTGATTACTTTTTTGCTGCAAATGAAATAAGCAATGCCTGAAAGACACGTGTGCATACAGTGATACGCATTTTACCTGACTTCTGTACCCACCATGGAAACGACCTTGACTACAAAACATCGGAGGGTATAAAGAAGAACCTCAAACAATCGCGACGGGGGAGAATCGAGACTGCACTGTACTTGAAGTATCGACACATTCTTATCTAACGAAATGTGGTGACAAAATTATTTGTGTTGTCGTGGAAATGTTCGGTACAGACTTTGGAGATGGCGGTGTTTGGTACTGCTTGTTTTATTAGAGTATTTGACTTTCATCGGTTTCATGTCTCACTGTGGGTTCAGCTGTGGACCTTGTAGTTTTCAGCAAACGGAACGTGGCATTGCTGCGTGATACTACGTCATACTGAGACACTTGTGTTCCAGTGAATTACCATAATTACCATGAATGCCCTGAAGTGTGAACGCTGAAAGTAAATGACAAATGTACGTGTGTCTGTTTACTTTACATTAGGAAGGCGAAGAATATATATATGTATATCCAATGTAAAGTACAGAAAGGCAAAAAAAAAAAAGTGATGAAAACTTTACGAACTAATAGAGCGGGACAATTCATTAATATCTTTGAAAGATTTTACGTCATGAAAATAATACAATATATTATAAACATACAGTGTATAGAGGGATAATTATAACTCTTCATTTCGTTGATGTTATTACAAACATAGGAACAAACATTCAGTTGCTACTAAACAGCCTTCAGTACCCGTCTAACTACTACAAAAGAAGACCAAACCAATTTCATTTATAATGATGCAGTAAGTTTCTCAAATACATATCAAGTATATACTAATCCCTACTTGCTTGTCTAAATTGCATACTAATGACACATGTTGATGTTGTTTACTCTTTGAAGACGAAAATTAACCAGAATTATATTTTAAAGTTTAGTTTGTACCACGCAGGAAACACACTCCCTCTTGGTAAACTGCTTCGTTCGTTTACGTTTGCCCAGGAATTCACACAAACACAAAAATGCATTGTGTGGACAGAAAGTAGAATTTTTATATTATAAAACTGGTTGTACATAAAGAAACTATTCGGATATTGAAGGTTTACTTAATACAGAATAGCGGATTCAGCGAGAATTCTTAACAAGCTAATCAATAAATATGCGAACAAGAAAGTGGAGCATTTCGAAGAAGTGTTAATCGACACATGTAATACTCTTTTAGATAAACGTGGCAAGGGTCTTTATACCCTCGACATGCAAGGGTATTTCAGAAATTATAAGCTAAAGACCTTGCATACTATCTGTTTCGATTATGTCATCTGACTGTAGTTTTAATGAAACAAAGTACATTAACGTTTAATATTAGTATAATAGGTTGGATCTAATTTTATAATCTCAATGCTAGACGTCGTACGATTGGACACGTAAGTTTCGGCAACTCACATATTTTTAATAAGAAACCCACGTCTAAAGATTGCGGAACAAGACCTGACGCACGCAATGTACACTCAGAGATATAAATACTTTCTGATACTTCATAGGACTAGGAAAACAAACTAAATACTTCTACTAATCTAAGCAATATTTTGGAATACCGCATAAACCTATTTTTCCTTTTTCTGATGTAGATAATAATATTTCATGTTATACACCTTATATTGCTAGTGATGTAGAAAATAGTACATCGTGCTTCAGATAAGAGATTGTTCTTGTAAACAATAAATGATAGGCTCCAAACTGAATGTTATTACTGTTTGAAACAATGGCGTGGCATGATACAATAAAACTATTCGTTTTTTATGGAGCCAATAAAGTGGGGCGCTATAACAATTATTTTTATTGATGTACATTTTGAGTAGCACGATGCAGTTTAAATGATTTATATGTTACACTCTAACAATCAACTTTAACTTAAGTGTCCGAAATCTTAGCTTACTTTTCTTCAACCTACTTGTTTCGTCTCACCGAAGTCAACAACATCTAATCGAATCTAATGAAACTGATATATATATACTTACAGTTGTATAATCTCAAATCCCAAAAGACCAACTTCAACATCTGTACAGTTCACGGATTATTGCTTTTCCACGTCAGCAATGGTTATGTGAAAGCGACTCAGTGTGACGTCATACACACATTTTCTGTCTTGTTGCACTATAATACCATTTATTTACTGTCGTCAGTCTAGTTTATTTAAACCTGCAAGCCAAGATATATGTATGTCGTAGGGTTCCTTGTTCTTTGTTCTTTGTTCCATGCGTGTGTTTAGTTTATTTTGTTGTCAGGGTCATTTACAGTTACGGAAACGCATCTTTAAACACTGTGATCTGACAGTGATGTCTGGGCTGGGCAGCTCAGTCGGTATAGCGTCTGACTAGGGGCTTGACGGTCCGGGATCGAATCCCGGTGGGGACGAGATGTTCCGCCCGTCCAGACCGGCCCTGGGGCCCACCCAGCCTCCTGTGCAATGGGTACCGGGTCTTTCCCGGGGGTAGAGGCAGCCAGAGCGTTGGACTGACCCCTCACTCCCATCTAGTGCTGAAGGTCCTAAAAAAGAGTTGAGCTATACCTCTACTCACCCCAAGGGCCTGCGTGGCCTATAGAAAGGGGGGAAACCTACGTGACCGTGATGCCAGTGTCGTGGCCGAGACAAGAATTTGTATCGCCTTGTGTATGTTGTCTCTCTTCTTTATCTTTCTCTCTCTGTTGTTTTTTTCGTAACGGAGTGTAAAATAATAATCTTGCTAGGCCATCACCTTGGCTTAATCCTCTTTGTCTGAGAACAGGCTTGGATGTACTCTCACTTGTTTCGCTACGCAATTTACTCTCTTTAGCACAGCCTTGGTGAGAATGACTAGCTCTTTATTACTTGTACTGTACTGTACAAACTCAAAGCATAACGTGTTAGTTGTGTCCGTTTTTTCCGTCAGTCAGCATACTTAACTTCCGTAAGCATTTGTAGCAGTTCTATACAAAATGCTGTGTGACGTATAAAATATTTAATACTGGCTGTCTAATATTATATGAGAATTTGAAATCGGAATTTGATGCATTATTCAAGAAGTTTTATCGTATGACATATATTCACATATGTAAGGTCTAAACATTTGATATGAATAATTAATATCAGTGGATAGTGAAGAGAATAACAGACACAATAACATGTGACTGTATCTGCAGCACGATTACCCTTGTTGCGGTATACGTGTGTCCCAATAACAGAACATGAAGCAGAGTGCGGCAGTGCGCGGTCACAGAGCACGAGTTTATCGTTGAATTATATCTTTTCAGTCGCTGTCGTCTTGGGGTAAATATATCATAATTAATTACGTAACAGTTTATATATCTAGACAGCTTTATAACGCTAGAAGAAGAGGACATGTTATCAGTGGGTAGACACGTGAATAAGACTGACTGATTTCATTATTTGGGGAAACTGTTCCTGTCAAGTAGCTGTAACACGGTCGGGTTGAATAATCGAAGTTCTGTATAATTTTTTCGATTCTCCGTACGTGAATACTCGTGTGTGGCTGATGATTTTTAAGCTCGTATGCCTCCTACTCGCAGTGACTTCAAGTCGCTGCAGCAGTAGGCCACATATAGTGTTCATTCTTGCTGATGATATGGTGAGTACTTATAATCTCTTTGATGACCAGAGCTTCATTAGTGGTGTATCTATCTGAAATATTTCTTCTGATGGGTTTACTGATAGTATTGAAGTGAAAACATTTAATATTCAGCATTATCGCTGTTCAGACTGACACTTTACGGCCGGAAAGACTGGATAACTTTATGTCTACACGTACATTTTACGAATTTCCATGTCTCTTAATTAACGGGCTACATTAAACATCCGTATGTGGATGTCAACATGGATACTTTATTCATAAGAAAGGTGGAATATAGGTTAATATCTTGAACTTGTGCATAACGTGCCTACGTTGTAAATACAGCTTGTTAGTTTCAAGGGTGGGACAGGTGGTTCGGGCCTTCAGGCTCACTACTTGATATTAGCTAATTAGGTAAAATAATTTCTTCTAACAAAGACAGGCGGACCACACATGGGACGCCCCCGTTTAATACCGTTCTATAATAACAGAAAAAATGTTGCTACCAACTTTGTAACACTCAAAGTAGTTATCAATGGTAGTTGTAAAACAATTATTATAAACAAATTAAGGAGCCTCTTTCCTAAATTAAATTCAGGACTATCAACTGAAGCCGTTAATTCACAGAAAAAATATTTCAGGTTCATGTGGAACTCGAGGTATACTCAACGGGTCCTATTAATTTTGAGTAAAGGCACTTTAAATGTGAACTTGAATGAAAGTGTTATTTGGAATATTAAAACAAAATGAGGCCTGCAGGTGTTGTTTGATCTGTTGGCTACATGTCTTCAAAAGTACAGTTAAATAGAGATATTCTTGTTCTGACAAGGTAAAAAACTCTACGCTACTCCTGGTCTTACAGTGTGCAGAACATCCCCTATCTTACAGTGCGCAGAACATCCCTATCTTACAGTGCGCAGAACATCCCCTATCTTACAGTGCGCAGAACATCCCCTATTTTACAGTGCGCAGAACATCCCCTATCTTACAGTGCGCAGAACATCTCCTATCTTACATTGCGCAGAACATCCCCTATCTTACAGTGCGCAGAACATCCCCTATCTTACATTGCGCAGAACATCCCCTATCTTACAGTGCGCAGAACATCTCCTATCTTACAGTGCGCAGAACATCCCCTATCTTTGCAATATTGAACTTACATCTCTCAAACGAAACACACTTCTCGTGCCGTCATGTTGCATTTTGTCCAGTATTTTGTAATTGGCTGTTCATACGCCTGTATTTTCCTTATCCGTCTTCTTCTTTCCTGAATATGATGGCTCTCCACCAGCAGGCACAATATAGAATTTATTTTTTGATCTAATTGAGTTTTTCACTCCATTTTTATTAGTTGTGTTCAAGAGTTAATTTTTAAATGGAGAACATATCATTATATCACATCTTCTAGCAAATCTGGCCATCTTGACGGCTGTATTTGCTTCCGGTAAGGGAAAGGAATTCGAGGGAGAAATTCACGCTCTTTCCGCCTCCTGTGTACTGCTCCCGGGTAGCGATTTATTCTTGAGGCTATTGGCACATGTATTGAACTCTGTTGCTTTATTCTCGAAGGATACACACATTTGAAATACCTGACCACTTTCACTAGTTGGTTCATAATTTCAAATTCCTTGAGGACGATTCCTGACCTCTGATAGAAGAAAATCCGTATCTGAAAACACATTTGGGTAGAATGGATGTGCTCCTGTAACTTTCAATGCTTCTGCACTTTCTTCAAACCGACAATTAACTTTTATAGGTTTTAACTGTTCACTCGGCTAGTCTGTCCAGCGGCTTACATGTCTTATCCCAGGGAACATACTTGGTAGATATTGGGTGGTACAGGTCATAAATGATTGTACATTAACCTATATCGTTGGGTTGAACGCTCTCAACAGAAATGACATACACGTCAATTCAGCAAACAACACCCATACACCGTCTAGTCCCTAATACCACCAGGTTTCAAGTGCCTGCCTTCGCCTCCACTTCTCTGCCCCCAAGGCTGGCGCACTCGACTTGGTTTCTCCCTTTTCGGGTCTTCGCCACCCCAATGTCCCCATTGACCTGTTGGCTCTCGGTAAAATCACGTTGAGGACTTTTTTCTGGACACTAGAGGTTCCAGTTTCCCCCATATTGAATATGCAGTGGGCAGGGAGTATTTGCTTCCTGCAGACATAGATTCCTATTTGTCAAAAATATTGTTGGCTTTGGAATTTATTAAACCGTCGGTTTTACCTAACCGCACTTCACAGAAGCATAAACAGTCAGGTGGTCTGCAGAAGTGTTCAAACTAGGGCCACCATGCTGCCTTCGTGACATTACTGAGTGTGTGCGGAATGCTGTTCTTCTCTGCATACTCAAAATCTAAATGCAGGAGTTGCTTTATTCCTTTACCATGCCATATACAACCAATATCTCTGGCACGATCCTCTAGTTCTTTTTATCGTTCTGCAGTAAAAACTGGCTTTAAACGCCCCCAAGATGTTGGAACTGTCCCCCGGATCAACACATTACTTAAACATGGTATTTCCTATAGTTGTTTACTCTTCAGAAATATTTATTGAACGCTACCTAAGCGGAAAAATGTTTCCTTCCAACTATTAGTAATCGTATAAACTTGAGGTGCCTGCACTTCATTTGGTTCTCACATGTTTCAGTCATTTCCTTAAGATGATTTTCTCACGTCCAGATCGGCGACTGCTTGTCTCTGCATTTGTCCATTTAATGTTTCTCGTCTTAAGGTAAAGAGAGAAAGCAACAAGATGCAACTAATCTGAAGTTTATTTCAGTTGTCTATCTCAACATGTTTCGGGCATCAGTATGCCCATCTTCGGAAGAACAAGACTGTGTATTACCGCATATGGTGTTCTGCGCTGGTTGTGCTGGCCGTGGTCGTGTGGAACTGGGACGCAAGCTGTGTGCACTGTGTAAAAGTTGTTAGTCGAACAAAAACTAACTAGGCTAGTCGAAAACAAACAACGTTCACACAGTGCACACAGCTTGCGTCCCAGCTCCACACGACAAAGGCCAGCACAACCAGTGAAGAACACCATATGCAGTAGTACACGGTCTTGTTCACCTGAAGATGGGTATAATGATGCCCGAAACATGTTGAGATAGACAACTGAAATAAACTTCGGTTTAGTTGCATCTTGAGGGTTTCCCTCTTTACATTACGTTCATGATGAACGGTCATAAAAACTTAAAATTTCTTATCTTGTTTCGAAAAGAAGTTTCTCCGTGAAAATTTTTTCTTCTATTTTCTTGCTTATCTACTTTGAAGACAAGCTGAAGGATAGTTGAATTTTAAAAATAAACGCAACTATAGGACGTTAAGAAATGACATTTTCCAGTCTAACTCTGTTCGCTTTCAAAGAGTTCTCACGCACTGCGTTGCGGACCCCTGATGTTCGTACTCCTTGGTGCTAGCAGCGTGTTGTTGAAAATAAACGCTAGATAACAGAAAAAGTTAGGACTGAGAAACATGTGTGGAGAGGGATTGGTTGGAAATATGCCTTGAGAGCTAGGCACAAGGACTGCATGCACAGCGTATCTCTTGTTCTCAGGCATTATAAGAACTGAAAACAATTACGTGCAGAAAGCGGAGATTAGTATCTATTAAACACATACAAATACCAATTTTGCCGAATCCTTTTACTATTCACTCGTGATCATATCACCAAAAAGTGTACTGTGACCATGTATCCAACTGTTACAAAATTGATCTTTGTTCTCTTCGGGGCTGAGCGCTCTTGCTTGCTTTTACTCCACACTCTTCTGTGTATTGCAGAAGTGACGGTGTTTCAAAACTGGTTGAAATTACTCAGAAATGTCGGTAGTGTACGCCATTTTGACACTGTGCGATATCCAGAACACTCTACAAAAAATTTCATAATCGTAAGTGTAAAAATATTATCATGCTGTGGCGTATTTTCATATGGTATTAAAACTGTTTATAACACAATGTATTTGACATCTGCTAAGATCTCATATTTCTGTGATGCGTGTCTCTGTTTCTCTGACTTTATTTGTTTCGTTTAATTTGTATTGCCTGTATGTGTCTCTTTTTATTTACTCATTTATTTGTTTCAAAATATTTCTATATCGATATGTATATTTCTCTGTTTTAAATATTTACCATATATATCTACTAAATTAGTGTTTCAGTCTCTTTCTTTATTTCTTTATACTTTCTTCATACTCTCCCTCTCCCTGTCTTGTTGTTTAATTTCTGCATTTTATTTCTCTATTTATTTGTGTTTCTCTTTTTATGTCTACGTAGATTTTTACCGCGTCACGTGAACCATAAGTCTGTAGCATCTGTTTCATAAAACAGGGCTGGAATGACTTCAGTTTCCACGGCTCGGACGAGATACAGACGCCAAATATTGACGCTCTGGCGTACAGCGGTGTTATCCTAAGTCAGCATTACTCGCAGCCCATCTGCACCCCAACCAGATCTGCTCTCCTGACGGGCAGATACCCTTCCAATATTGGTACATTCGCGTAAAGCACAATATTATTTCATTCAAACTGCTAAACAGTTATGCTTTTAATATTTTTGTATTCATATATCTGTCAACATTTATTTATTCAACCTGACTGGCAAATAATCATGAAACGTTGATTCTTTCACATGCATTGCACCAATATTGAATTCAGTCTGACGCGCAGATACGGTTATTAATGTAAAGTGCAGCATTACTTACTGAATCTGAAAGGCAGATGCGCTTTCAATACTGGCACGTGCATACATCCGGCAACATTAATTAATTCAAACTGATGGGCAGATGTCTTTGCAGTACTGGTCCATTCATGTATAGTGCAACATTACTCAGTTCAAACTGACAGACATTCCTCACATATTCACACATAGTGCATCATTAATTACATGAATGTGAAAGGAAGGTTCTCTTCCAATGTAGTTACGTGCACTTACAATACAATATTACTTAACTGAAATTAGCTGCCTGTTATATGTAAGTTATTCGGAAAGTAAGTACCGTCTGCGCATATCTCTCGCGCATCCTCGAGACTCTCACTTTGCGCATGTGCAGTGACTTCCTTTATCAATTGAGAGGCCACACACGCCATTTCGTGAAATTCGTGTTACGTTTATGTTTGTTCCTGTGCGTTAAACATGTTGAAGACAATTGAAGGGGCCGCCGACTGTGAAATAGGTCTGTAATTAGTTTCTTGAACGCTAGGAATTTGCTGCCAAGTGAGATTTGTCAAGTGTATGGTGATAATGCGATGAGTGATGGCATGGTTAGGAAATGGGTTCGGATGTTCAATGAAGGACGAGAGAACGTGCACGATGAGGCCCAAAGTGGGCGTCCATCTTTGGTGAATGATGACTTGGTGCGTAAGGTCAACGAAAGAGTGCGTGACGACAGACGTTTCACAATTTCTGATCTGCCCCTGCAATTTCCTCAGATTTCAAGGACTCTACCCTGTGACATTGTCAGTAGTGGCTAACATCGCAGGCGGCCGCATTCTATGAGAAGGGTATACAAAAACTTGTGCCTCGCTAAGATAAGTGCCTCAATAATGGCGGCGAATATGTGAAAAAATAGTTTGAAGAATGTAGAATCTGATAACAATAAAATTTTATACGAAAACTTACTCGATTTTTTCCCTCGCGAAACGGTACTTACTTTCTGGATAAGTCTCGTATATGGTTGCTCAGAGTCAAAATCAGGACGCTGAATCCATTCAATTCTCAGTTTTGTAGCGAAAAGAGAATGTCGATCAAATGTTGGAAACGAACCCTGCCAGTGCTGCAAGAGAAACTGCCACATCAGGCAACTGTATATTTCTTTAAATAGATTGTATGTCCATTGAAATAAGGGAAGCTTAGGCCCTTAATTAGCTTATCAGTTTTACGAATAAGTCTGTATTTTTCTGCTCAATAACATATGCATAGAAAGTGTGTTTTTTCTTCCAAATATTGCCTAAAATAAAGTTTTCCTTAATGTTCACGTAAAACAGAATGTCGAGGATTCAGGTCCTCTAGGCTGTACGCTACGTAGGAGGATTCTTGACGTTTCGAGGAACGTACTTCCATCTAGGACTTCTTGACGCTATAAACACACGTACTTTCCTTGAAAACGTTGGATATCAGTAAACCTGATCCTCAGCGTAACGACCCAGTAGACCTGAAACGTCAACATAAATACTGTGGAAACCTCACATCTTACAAAAAGTACGTGTTACCACACTGTGATCCATTTATGTATTAATGGCTGCCGAAAAGCCACATGTTAGCAGTAACTTCTTTATGTACTGTGCATCATGTTAGGAATAACTAATCGATGTACTGTGCATCATGTTAGCAGTAACTTCTTTATGTACTGTGCATCATGTTAGCATAACTTCTTTATGTACTGTGCATCATGTTAGCAGTAAATTCTTTATGTACTATGTATCATGTTAGCAGTAACTACTTGATGTAATGTGCATCATGTTAGCAGTAATTTCTTTATGTACTGTGCATCATGTTAGCAGAACTTCTTTATGTACTGTGCATCTTGTTAGCAGTAACTTCTTTATGTACTGTGCATCATGCTAGCAGTAACTTCTTTATTTACTGTTCATCATGTTAGTAGTAACTTCTTTATTTACTGTGCATCATGTTAGCAGTAACTTCTTTATGTACTGTGTATCATGTTAGCAGTAAATTCTTCATGTACTGTGCATCATGTTAGCAGTAACTTCTTTGTGTACTGTGCTTCATGTTAGCAGTAACTTCTTTATTTACTGTGCATCATGTTAGCAGTAACTTCTTTATGTACTGTGTATCATGTTAGCAGTAAATTCTTCGTGTACTGTGCATCATGTTAGCAGTAACTTCTTTGTGTACTGTGCTTCATGTTAGCAGTAACTTCTTTATGTACTGTGCATCATGTTAGCAATAATTACTTGATGTATTGTGCATCTTGTTAGCAGTAACTTCTTTATATACTGTGCATCATGTTAGCAGCAACCTCGTTATGTACTGTGCATCATGTTAGCAGTAACTTCTTTATGTGCTGTGCATCATGTTGGGAGTAATTTCTTTATATACTGTGCATCGTGTTAGCAGTAACTTCTTTATGTGTTGTGCATACTGTTGGGAGTAATTTCTTTTTATATCGTGCATCATGTTGGCAGTAAGTTCTTTATTTACTGTGTACCATGTTAGCAGGAACTTCTTTATGTACTGTGCATCATTTTAGCAGTAACTTCTTTGTGTACTGTGCATCACGTTAGCAGTAACTTCTTTATGTACCGTGCATTATTTTAGCAGTAATTTTTTATGTACTGTGCATCATGTTATTCACCTCCAGCAGCGAGACAAAACACAGACTGAAAGTTACCTGTTGCACAGTCTTCCGGAAGACACTTCTGTTTCAGGGATGCAAGGATGGCCCCTAGGTGCAGCTGAGCCACGAACTCTCCCACCAGGCAAAATTCTGCCTCAGTACTTGAAGGAATTAGGCTACACTACTCGAATAGTCGGCAAATGGCACCTTGGGCACTACGCGGAAAAATTTACACCCACATATCGTGGCTTCGATTCTCATCTCGGGTTCTTCAATGGTTTTACAAGCTATTATGATCACATCGCCCAAGAAAGAGTGCGTAAAATTTCCTTCTTTCTACTTTATAGACCCTTAAAAGAAAGAATGTGATGAATGTTGTGATGACACTACTGGACTAAAACTGCTGAGGCAGGAGTGTAATTTCATAGCAGAGAAATTAAAACTTTTATCGGGAAATCTTCAGTTATAGTTAAAAACGTTTACAAGTAAATGTGCTATTCCATACGAAGAAGTTTTTATTCTGTAATTCCTGTGCAGGGCACCTGTTTAGCGTTTAGCATGAAGCCCCTTACACGCGAAATTATATATAAGTCGACGTCGCTTGAGTGTTGGCGATATTTGTCATACACAGAGGCGCTCTTACATGTGAAACTATATGCATGTCGAGACCTTTCTTGTAGTTAGGGAAGTGCATAAAGGACAATTAAATTACCCTCTTGTGAGGCCTGTGAATCTTTCATTCTCATGGATGTGTCGGTCTTACTTCTTTTCCAAATGAATCTCCGTATTAGAGTGATCAATTTAATTTCTCTAGGCTTCGAGCATGCATATGGCGGGTCTAGACTTTCGTCGGAACTTATCGGTGGCGTGGGATTTGTCTGGCCGTTACGCCACGGACATCTTTACGGAAGAAGCAGAGCGTATTATACTGGAACACAATTCCTCTACTCCGCTGTTCCTGTATTTGGCTCATCTTGCATGCCATGCAGGCAACCCAGGGAAACTGCTGGAGGCACCCCAGAGAGTTATTGATGGGTTCAGTCACATCATGGAGCCAAACAGGAGAACATACGCGGGTAGGTATCTACCATTTCTGGTGCCAATGGGCTGTCAAAAGTCTTAGACCCTTAAAAGTTAAGAATTTGGCCTAATAGTATGTGACTTCATGTGCCTTGGTAGGTAGGAAAAAATCCTTCGGGAGAACCCGTCGTCAGGCTACAAGAGACATCCAAGAGGTTAACTACACGATGTTCATGGTCAAATGCTTCGTGAGTTATGTCAGCATTTTGTGTAGTTACGTCAGTGGCTGTCATTAGCAACACTGACAAAATCAAATTTTTTAACTTTTTAATTGAATAAGGAAGTATGGAAAATTTCCTGGTGCGTTATTTACCTAACAGTACAAGATGTTTACCCTACAAAAGTTTTAGAATTATATTTGGCCCAGAAACCAGAAATTAATGTAACACTGTGTTCAAGAAATGATCAATTTTACCTTGTCCATATAAATACATATTTTCGTTAACTAACATGAGTGCAAAACCCAAGAAAAATCTAAAACACTTTCAGTATATATTAGTATATGTAATAAGCATTAACTTCATAGACTAATTGAATTTCAGGTTTGCAGAAAAGGTCATACTGTGCGTTCATTACAATACCCAGCAGATCATCGTGTAGATCGTAAGTCTGATGAAAGAAAAGCTCAATTAAATACGCTTGATGCTACTTCTAAAAGGTGCCCTAATTATATAAATATTTCATTCTGTAATGAAATCCTACTGTTTTAAAATGACTCTGGTCTTATCGTTCAGAGTATGCATAGGACTTTGTGTAAAATTTCTCTACTTGCTTTGTATAAATTAGGCTATCATATTTTATGCACTGCGTTTTCTGTACATTCTACATTTTTACGACTCGCTTCACACCCTACTTTCACCTTCACTAAAGTGTAGACTCATAAAATGTGTAACAATACATATATATATAAATATATATATAAACATATACCTACCTATTTCTATCTAATTATCTATCTATCTATCTATCTATCTATCTATCTATCTATCTATCTATCTATCTATCTATCTATCTATCTATCTATCTATCTATCTATCTATCTATCTATCTATCTATCTATCT
>Ga0123357_10004567_pt1 | contig 16299 bp, 15 predicted proteins | sample TergutEmb28metaG_FD_89873 | JGI IMG/M metagenome (GOLD analysis project Ga0123357, IMG submission 89873) | Embiratermes neotenicus P4 segment gut microbial communities from Petit-Saut dam, French Guiana - Emb289 P4 | ecosystem: Host-associated > Arthropoda: Insects > Digestive system > Gut ... | reverse complement strand
GAATCAATACTATGTCTACATCTTATTCTCAGAAAGAAACGGAACACTTTATACAGGCGTGACAAGCGACTTGATCAAGCGAATATATGAACATAAAGAAGGATTAAAAGAAGGCTTTTCAAAAAAATATAATGTAAAGAAACTAGGGTATTATGAAATCCATAATAGTATAGAAGAGGCAATAAAGAGGGAAAAGCAGATAAAGGAATGGAAAAGGGCTTGGAAAATAGAGTTAATAGAAAAAGACAATTCAGATTGGATAGACCTATACGATGAAATAGTGAAATAATTCAAAACTTGTCATCCCGACATATATCTTAGTTGTCATTCCTTTACTTGTCATTCCGGCGAAAGCCGGAATCCAGTCAAAAAATATCCTTATCATCTCGATGACCATAGAGAGGAGAAATCTTTCTATATAAGGAAGTATATTAAGCTGGATTCCGGCTTTCGCCGGAATGACAATAAAAAAACTGCTGCCGATAATGACATGGCAGCAGTTTTTTTAATAATAATAATCAATAGCCAACACATCTAGCAGTTTTGGCAAGGTCGGCATTATCGCAAGCCTTAGTAGGTGTGCCACCATCGCCGCACGCAATGTAACAGCTATTACCAACTGCTACACATGCTTTTGGCCATGCGGCAGTACAATCGGCCCCAGCTGTTGTGCACTGTCCACAACCATCACCACATGAAAGATACTTCATTCCTGGACAATCCGCAAAGCTTTGGATTTCTATGTGGCAGTCCTTTTTACACTGAAATTTATTACATGTACCGCATTGCTTGGAACCAGAATAATAGCCGGTCCAGCTAAAAGTATCAGAACCAGTACAATCACTCTGACTCTGTATATCAACGGATCCCTGCGGACAACTGGCTACCCCGCAAGTAGAGCAATACAAAGTATAATTTTGATACACTTCAGAACGCGTGGAGGTAGCAGTATATCCGTTGCCACAGCAATTGCTTCCAAAGCATTCATTCGCCCCGGTACAGAAGCTCGGATCAGGGTTAGTATTCGTCGTATTATCCGAACAAGAACTGCACCCGCCATTGCACATCGTTATACCGGTACAAGTTTGCCCCGGGCCGCATTTCGGTGCCGTAGAGATGCATGTACAACTCACGCAATAAGGCGTACCACCGCAATGATATTCGGTGTTGCACTGATAGCCCTTGGAAGTATCACAAGTAGTGTTGCTATATTTGCATTGGCAGGTCACATATTTGGTGATATCATCCGGCCATGAGGTGCAGGAAGCGCCAGCAAGTTCGTATCCATCGGTCAAATCGCAATTGAACTGGTCGCCATAACTATACCATTTGTACTGCGAATCACACTGACAGCGTGACCACCAAATCGCTCCTCCTTGCCCTTGTTGGCAAGAAGTTCCCGCGCCAACCGCAGGCGATCCGCAAGGAGCATAACCTTTAGGGCATTGATATTTGCTGGCTCCTGAGCCCGTCACATCGTTGCCAGTAAAGCTGCCGCTTCCAGAGCCGTCGGCTGTTGCGCCCCCGCCGCCCATACCGGTCTCTGTATTCAGGCGCTCCCCCGTATCGGCCGCGAAAGAATCATCGTTATTGTCGCCGATCCAGCTAATCTTGGCCTGAGCCGACGTCGCCAAAGTCATGAGTGCTAGGCCGACAACCATGCCGACCGCGCAAGCTCTGGCTAAGGATAACAGTTTGCATCTAATAGTCATAATTCACCTCATAATTTTGGTTTTAAAAAAAACACTTCTGCCCCTATAGAATATTAGCATATTGTCTAAATATTAAAATTTCAATAACAAAAACCTCAACGACTCACAAGCTGTGAATTAAATAAATTCCCCTCCGATGGAGGGGTGCCTCGACGCAGCGCAGCGGAGGAGCGGCGGGGTGGTCTCGCCGTTTACCGAGTATATATTCTCGAAGAACTACAGTACAACCGACAAACCACCCCGTCCGCCTGCGGCGTCCACCCCTCCGATGGAGGGGAATTTATTTAATTGCAGCTTGTTAATTTTTATCTTGCATTTATACCAAAATATATTATTATATATTACATCAATGAACAGGAGATAAAAAATGGGAAATACAAGTATTACTTTAGGGGGTAGATTGGAGGAATTTACCAACAAGCAGGTGCAGAGCGGACGCTACGCTTCTGTCAGCGAGGTTGTACGCGCCGGTCTGCGTATTTTGGAAGACCGCGAGGCAAAGGTTGAAGCCCTCCGCTTGGCCCTGATCGACGGCGAAAAAAGCGGCCGTGCCGATTACCGGCTGGAAAAGCTGATGCAGGAACTGGAAGACTGAAATGTTCTTTTTAACCCAAAAGGCTTATGACGACCTCAAAGCCATAGCGCTTTACACGCAGGAGACTTGGGGAAAATCCCAACGCACGATATATTTGCAAATGATGGATGCGGTTTTCCACTATAATAAAAAAGTAATTATCATTCCACCCCCTTCACCCCTTGTCATTCCGGCGAAAAATCCCGTTAGGGATTATCGCTCGGTAGAAAAAGAAAACACCCCCATGCCTTGCATACCGTCAGGTATGCAACCTGTATTTTGCGATACGGTAGCATTCCTACGGAATGCTGGTGTTACGTAGAGATGCCATTTTCTACCGAGCGATATTCCCTAACGGGAATGGAGAGGCATGATATGGTATTGATATAAAATGTTTTACGGATTAACCTGACGGCTATGGGGTGCAGGCGGTATAAGTAAGAGGATCGCATTTTCGCATCCAAATGAAGCTTTTTTTGCCTTGCGCCACTTGATGCGTTTGCCTTATACAAGGCGATGTCTTTGCCTTGTGCAACTCGATGCGTTTGCCTTATACAAGGCAATGCGTTTGCCTTGTACAAGGCAACCCCCTCGCCTTACCTAAGGCATAGAGGTTGCCTTACCTAAGGCATTAGGGGTCAGTTGCGCAAGGCGCCAAGCCTTTGATTGACAGGCTTATTTGAGAGTGTATTCTAGTACCTTTGCGTGTAATGAATACTCTCAAAAACCTCCGCTCGGCGTAGCGTCGTTAAAAAACAATGCTCCGAATGCCGAACAATATTTTGATGTGACGTTCCCAAAGATTTTCAGTTACCTGTTTTCCAACGACATCGGCATGCTTTTTGAGTGCGTCGGTGTAAACAGTACCCAGATTCGCCGCTATCTTAAATGCAATATGAATGAGCTGACGGAAATTCGGATTATAATTGGGATTGGATTGGACATGCCGTAGCGATTCCGCAAATTTCTTGCTATCCCAGGTGTTCACTTCTTCCGGAGTAGGGATTTTTGAAAAATCGATGTCGATAACCGTTGCGTAAGGAGCAATCATTTCGTTGCGATGTTCGTAAGCTTGGGCATAGATTCTTTTGGCAACTTCCAATCCATCGCTTCCGGCTTCCGCCAATCCGATCACTTCTTCCAGCCAGGTAGTGCCGGCTGTCTTCACGTGGATGCCTTTGTCGTATTTCTTAATCAATTTGCCCATAACGGGATAAATAGAAAATTTATCACTGCCCGAATGGATGCTCAGCTTCAGGTTTCGGGGAAGACCGAATTCCTTGACGGCATAATCAATGACCAACAAATCTTCTTCAAATTCAACAGCAAATTGTTGAATATCGCCCGCATAATCAACTCCTTTATTAAAACGTCCCGTAAATTTGGGAGCTATCGTTTGTACCGGGATTTTGTAGTGGGCGATGGCGCTTAATATGAAGAACAATTCAACGGGAGTCTGAGCTTCATTTACTTCATCCATTGATATTTCGGGAATAAAACGATCTTCTCCTTTCGCTTCCGCTATGTGCTGGTAGATGGTTGCAGCTTCTTTCATTGCGAATAAGAATTTTTTAGCAATCGTTCTCACTTCATTTTCCGTAATGATAAACGATTTTTCTATACCGGGGATTTTCAGATTGCCGATGTATTTTTTATTCGCAGCGGCAAATTCGTCCATTTCTTCGGTGGCTGCTTCTTTTCCAATGGAATCGGCGACATCGATCGTAAAAAAGTCGCAGGCATCCATGAAACGATCGACATTGCTTCTGTTGATGTGGTCGGCATCGCAAAAATATGCACCTTCCCATCCTGACGCTTTTACCGCAGCATCGGCGGCATTGCGGGTGGATGCAGGCTCGGAATGGATAAACGAATGTTCGCGATTGGATTTGTTCCATACAGGCACAATGTCAATACCTGCATTTTTGGCCAGGATGATTGCTTTTAATTGTGCTTCTGCTTGATGGGTGAAACGGTCGCCGATACCCCATGAATATTTTCCGATTTCCATAACAGATTGCTGTTTGTTTGATAAAGAATATTGAAAATTTTTGTTTCAATCAAGGCAAAGTTAAACAAAAAAAACGGCCGGTTAACGCTAATACGGAAAAAAGTTGTAATTTTGTTATATCTTTGCATATATGGAAAAAATGAACAATGAATATAAGTAATTAAAATCAAATGGATCACAAAAATCACAGTCTAAATTACGAACTGCGTTACGCAGCCCATCCGGAAGATGTAAAGCAGTATGATACCTGTCGTCTGAGAAAAGAATTTCTGATTGAAACTCTGTTTGTTTCCGACGAAATCCACTTGGTTTATACCCTCTACGATCGCTTGATTGTCGGTGGAGCCTTGCCGGTAAAGAAAAAACTTTCGCTGGAAACTTTCGACCATTTGAAGTCGGACTATTTTTTGACTCGGCGCGAAATTGGCATATATAATGTCGGCGGTGCAGGAAGAATTGCTGTAGACGGAACGGTTTTCGATTTGAATTACAAGGAAGCATTGTATCTTGGATCGGGTGATAGAGCAGTCGTTTTTGAGAGCCTTGATCCTGCTCATCCTGCCAAGTTTTATTTCAATTCAGCAACAGCACATCGTAATTATCCCGACAGGAAAATTACGAAAGCAGATGCTATTCGAGTGGAAATGGGTTCAATGGAAAGCGCTAATCATCGGTTTGTCAATAAAATGCTTGTTTCTCAAGTCTTACCGACTTGTCAACTGCAAATGGGAATGACCGAACTGTTTCCCGGAAGCGTCTGGAATACGATGCCTGCGCATATCCACAGCCGGAGGATGGAAGCTTATTTTTATTTTGAAGTTCCTGAAGAGCAATCCGTTTGTCACTTCATGGGCGAACCTCGGGAAACCCGTCACCTCTGGATGAGAGGCGATCAGGCTGTGATTTCTCCTCCCTGGTCGATTCATTCGGCGGCGGCTACCGGCAATTACACATTTATTTGGGGAATGGCCGGCGAAAATCTGGACTATGGAGATCAGGATTTTTTTAAGGAAACCGAGTTAAAATAATTATGAATTATGAATTATGAATTATTTTGATTTAACAGGAAAAATAGCGCTCGTAACGGGGGCGTCCTATGGCATCGGATACGCCATTGCCAAAGCATTTGCATCGGCAGGAGCCGTCCTTGTTTTTAATGACATTCATCCATCGGCTGTAGATAAAGGAATGGCGGCATATCAAGCCGACGGTATCCCTGTGCACGGTTATGTTTGCGACGTGACCGACGAAGATGCTGTGGATGCGATGATCGGCCGAATCGCACGCGAAGTGGGAATCATTGATATTCTGGTAAATAATGCCGGTATTATCAAGCGGATACCGATGACTGAAATGTCGGCGGCAGATTTTCGCCAGGTAATTGATGTGGATTTGAACGGCCCTTTTATCGTATCGAAAGCAGTGATTCCGGGAATGATAAAGAAGGGACACGGTAAAATCATCAATATCTGTTCGATGATGAGCGAGCTGGGACGTGAAACGGTTTCGGCTTATGCAGCAGCGAAAGGCGGGTTGAAAATGCTGACACGCAATATTGCTTCCGAATACGGCGAGTACAATATCCAATGCAATGGCCTCGGTCCGGGGTATATGGCTACGCCTCAAACGGCGCCTTTGAGGGAACGGCAAGCCGACGGCTCCCGCCATCCTTTCGATTCGTTTATTGTGGCTAAAACTCCGGCAGCCCGCTGGGGAACAGCCGATGATTTGGCCGGACCCGCCGTCTTCCTTGCTTCGGACGCTTCCAATTTTGTCAACGGACATATCTTGTATGTGGATGGAGGCATATTGGCGTATATCGGCAAACAACCGTAAGAAGAAAATAAAATTTTTTTAGCAACTCAAAAAAATGATATAATTACGATGGTTTCATAGTTAAAAATCCAGTATGAAAAACAGCATTCTATTTCTTTCCATTTTATTATTTGCTTCCTGCACTGCAAAGTCAACAAAAATCATCGTTGAAAATTCGTTGGATTTCGACCGGAAGAAGGAAATCGTTGAAGTGCCTGTTTCGGACTTAAATGCCGATTTTGCCCACAAGACGTATGTCTTGAAAGGCGCAAAAGGTGAAGAAGTTGGTTATCAGTTATTATCAGATAATCAAACGTTGATTTTTCAGGCAACCGTACCGGCAAACTCTTCGGTAACTTACACTTTGAAAGAAGGAAAACCGGCTCCGGTAGCCGCTCGTGCACACGTGCGCTTTGTCCCCGAAAGGAGCGATGATATTTCATGGGAAAACGACCTCATGGCTTACCGCATGTATGGCCCGGCGTTGATGAAAACCGAGCATCCAAGCAATGGTGTAGATATTTGGATGAAATATAAAGACGAGCCGGTGGCGGACAGTCTTTATGCCGGTGAACTGCAACGAAACCATTCCTATCACGAAGACAACGGATTGGGCGGATTGGATTGCTACGACGTCAATCATACTTTAGGAGCCGGCGGAGTAGCGCCTTACACTACTCAATTGTGGATAGGCAATGCTTTCGACCGTTATAAAATTGTGGAAAGCGGCCCGCTACGCTCGGTTTTCACTTTGTATTACGACTCCATTCCTGTGGCGGACAGGTATTTTACAGAAGTGCTAACGATTACCTGCGATGCAGGCAGCCCTTTGTGCAAAGCTATGGTCCAATATGGAGGCGATACATCCGTTCAATTGGCAACCGGGATTTTTATGGATCGCGACAGTGTAAATACCATTATCCATACGGAAAATAAAATAATGGCTTATACTAAAAACGCTACTTCAAAGAAAGGCGTGCCTCAGGGACAGACCTATATCGGCGTTTATGCGCCCGCTATGACAGGCCAACCTTTCATTGAAAATGGAAATTATGCGATATTGAACAATTATAAAACCGGCGAAGAGTTGACTTATTATTTTGGTGCAGGCTGGAGTAAATGGAAGTTTCCGACGGAACACGACTGGTTGGCGGCTTTGGCGTGTTTTAGTCAAGCAAAACAAAATCCTTTGAAAATAACGATTCAATAAATAATAAATAAAAGAGAGGATAATGAAACCACAGGAAAAAATGACGAATTATCGATGGATCATTTGTACCATGCTTTTCTTTGCAACTACGATCAATTATTTGGATCGACAAGTGTTGTCGTTGACATGGCCTAAGTTTATCGGACCGGAATTTGGCTGGACAAACGATGATTATGGAAATATTACGGCAGTATTTTCACTATTATATGCTATAAGCATGCTATTTGCCGGTCGTTTCGTCGATTGGCTGGATACAAAAAAAGGATTTCTTTGGGCGATAGGAATCTGGTCGGTTGGCGCATGCCTGCATGCTTTCTGCGGTATTGCCACGGCAGGAGTAATAACCGGAACCTGGATGGCAAGCTTCTCCGGCGCCAAAGAACTGATACAAACCGTTGGAAGTACAGGTAAAGTGGTATCTATCAGCGTGCTGTTCTTTATTATTTCCCGTTTTGTTCTCGCCGTGGGAGAAGCCGGCAATTTTCCTGCCGCTATTAAAGCGACCGCCGAATATTTTCCGAAAAAAGATCGCGCTTTTTCTACAAGTATATTCAATTCGGGCGCTACCATCGGCGCTATGATTGCTCCGGCCTGTATTCTATACGTTGCCCAGGCTTTCGGGTGGGAAGCTTCTTTTATTATCATTGGCGTTTTGGGTTTTATCTGGATGGGATTTTGGGTATTTGTTTACAGGAAACCGGACGTTAATACTCGGATCAATAAATTGGAATTAGCTTATATACATCAGGATAAAGAAATAGATAGTTATACGGATGTACCGGAAGGAAAAGACCGGGATAAAAAATTGTCGTTCATCCAATGTTTCCAATTCAAACAAACCTGGGCGTTTGCTTTTGGTAAATTCATGACGGATGGCGTATGGTGGTTTTATCTTTTTTGGATGCCTAAATATTTGCAAACGGTATTCGGATTGGAGGGTACGAAGCAGGTATTGCCTCTGACTGTTCTCTACACGATAGTTATGATTTCCATATACGGCGGTTGGCTACCATCGTATTTTATTGAGAAAAAAGGGATGAATCCCTATTCCGGACGGATGAGGGCTATGTTGATTTTTGCTTTTTTCCCACTTTTAGCGCTATTTGCACAACCTTTGGGAAATTATACGTATTGGCTGCCGGTAATCATCATTGGCATTGCCGCTGCAGCGCACCAAGCATGGTCGGCGAATATTTTTTCTACCGTTGGCGACATGTTTCCAAAAACAGCCATTGCAACGGTGACCGGTATTGGCGGGATGGCGGGAGGCATTGGTTCATACATTATTCAGAAAGGAGCCGGAAAGTTATTTGACTTTGCCGGTAAAAACGATATGAGCTTTTTGGGCTTCACAGGGGAACCTGCAGGATATTTTATTGTTTTTATCCTTTGCGCGGTTGCCTATCTGATCGGCTGGGCAGTAATGAAAACATTGGTGCCTGTGTATAAACCGGTTGTTGCATACCATTGAAATAAAACGTATAATTACCGAAAATTTTGTATGACTGATAAAGAACGATACAGGGAACTATGCAAAGAGGAACCGTCTCTTCCGATTTACTCAAGGGATTGGTGGCTGGATTGTGTTTGTGGCGAAAATCGATGGGACGTCGTGTTGTATTTTTCCGACCGCAACGGTGATGCTATTGAAGCCGCTTTTCCTTTTTATACTCCTTATAAAAAAGAAATTTTAATGCCGGCTTTTACGCAAACGATGGGTATTTGGTTTAATCCGAACTTAGAAAAAGAAGATTATTCCATGAATCTACTTCGAAAACATAAGATTTGCGACCGGTTGATTTGTTCGTTGCCCGATCATAGATGTTTCGTTCAAAATTTTCACTATTTGTTTACCGACTGGTTACCTTTTTATTGGAATGGCTATCGTCAGACTACACGGTACACTTATCTCCTGCCGGATATCCGGAATATGGAGGAAATAGAAAAAAACCGGAGCGACAATATCCGGCAAAATGTAAAAAAAGCCCAGTCGAGATATCAAATGGAAATTAAAGCCCAGCTTCCGGTAGACCTGTTTTTGGAAATAAATGCTAAATCATTTGAAAGGCAAGGGGAAAAAGCATACCGTCCGGAGATATTACGCCGATTGATTGAAACGGCATATTCAAGGAATCAGGGAAATGTCTGGGGCGCTTTTGATCCGTCGGGGCAGTTGCATGCTGCCGTTTTTGTCGTATGGCAGGAAAATTGTGCGTACTATATTGCCGGAGGGAGCGATGCGATGGGACGAAAATCAGGCGCCCATCTTTATGCCCTTTCGGAAGCCATTCGATTTGTCTCGAATATTTCAACCTCATTCGATTTTGAAGGTTCGATGGTTCGTGGTATAGAACGTGTTTTTCGCTCATTTGGTACCATTCAAACTCCCTATTTTACCATCTCTAAAGGAAACCGTAACCGGATAGCCGAGCTTTTTGAGAAATGCTGCACTCTGTTTCTATTTCGTTCAAAATGATACGGATAATCAGAAATTATATTGAAAAGCAATGCTTACTGAATCCGGAAAGTAAAGTTATTGTCGGCTTCAGTGGCGGCGCCGATTCCGTATCGCTTTTGCATAGTTTGCATCATCTCGGATACGATTGTATCGCTGCTCATTGCAATTTTCATCTGCGGGGAGAAGAATCCGACCGGGACGCTCAATTTGCCGCCCAATTTGCCGCTTCTCTAAACCTTCCTTTTTTCAAACAGGATTTTGATACGCTTGGCATAGCTAAAGAGCGGGGAATCTCTATCGAAATGGCTGCCCGCGATTTGCGTTATCAATGGTTTGCAGAGTTAAAAGAGGAGCAAAAAGCAGATGCAATTGCAGTCGCCCATCACCGTGACGACAGTATTGAAACCTTGCTTCTCAATTTGATTCGCGGAACCGGCATCAAAGGGCTGACCGGCATTCAACCTCGAGTCGGATGCCTTATCCGTCCTTTGCTTTGTGTTTCCAAAAAAGAAATCCTGCAATATGTTCAAGCAAAAAATCTTCCTTTCATCACCGACTCAAGCAATGCACAGGAAAAAATCGCTCGAAATAAAATACGCTTGCAGCTAATCCCGCTTTTGGAAACGATCAATCCGTCGGTTCGGGATGCGATTGTTCAAACCATAGATAATCTGAATGAAGCAACTAAAATCTACGATGCAGAAATGGAAAAGGCAATTCGTGCAATATATACTAAGGATAGCATTTCCATTCCACTGTTGAAAACATTTCCTTCACCCGAATCGATATTGTTTGAATTATTAAAAAATTACGGTTTTGGAAAAGAAGTAATCCGTGATATTTATTCTGCAATGGACAGTCAACCGGGTAAAACATTTTATGCACCGGACTATTGCATAGTAAAAGACAGGGACGAATTCTTGCTTTCCCCGATTGCCGGAAAAGAAAATGCGGAATATGAGATTCAAATGTCGGACTCATTGTTGGAATTTCCTTTCCGAATGAAAATCAGCCTTCAGGAAAATGATCCAACCCTTGAAATGGATAAAAGTGCAGATATCGCTTATTTGGATTACGAACAACTCCAATTTCCTTTAACTCTTCGAAGATGGAAGATGGGCGATAAATTCAGGCCGATAGGAATGAAAAGCTTCCAGAAAGTAAGCGATTTTTTTACAAACAACAAATTCAATAAAATACAAAAAGAAAAAACATGGATTCTTACATCCGGGAAAGAGATTGTCTGGATAGTGAATTTCCGTATTGACGACCGGTTTAAGATTAATAATGCCACAAAAAAATGCTATATTCTAAAACTTTTTTGAAAATCGCTTGTAATACAAAAGATTTTGTTTACTTTTGCACCGAGAATTACCTGTTTACAGAAAATTATCCATAATAAAAAATCAAAAAAATACTAAAATACATTCTATTTGCTACTCTCAATTAGTGATATGATGTATTAATTTTCAACTCAAAGCGATTTGTTATTTCTATACAACGATACTAAATTATAATTTATTTTATGCAGAAATATACTATTTTGCAACTAAAAGAAATGGATCAAAGCGACTTGATTGCTTTGGCCAAAGAATTAGGCTTGAAGAAAGTCGATAAATCAAATAAAGATGCTTTAATTTATCAGATCCTTGACCAACAAGCTATTGTCAATGCAGCAGCCATACAGGCATCGAACGTCAAAAGCAACGAAAACAATTTGTTGAGGCGAAAAGTACGGAGGCCAAAGGTTGATAAACCTCAACCGAAAAAAGAAATTACTAAAGCAGAAACCATTACTCCGGTTGTAGGCGTTCAAAAAGAAACCGTTGCTCCGGTAGTAAATCAAAATCAGCAAAAATTTACAAAAAAGAAAGAAGATAAGGCCGTAAAAAAAGAAAAAAAACTTACGGTAGTTGAAGTGGCGCACAAGCAACAAGAGCAACAGCCGGAAGAGGCTCCGAAAATAGAGCTGCCTCAACCGGTAGAAGCTCCAGTTCAACCGGTTCAACTTATCCAACCTGTTCAGCCGGTTCAATCATCTGATCAGCCTGCACAACCGGATCAATCAGCTCAACCTGTACAACCTGTACAACCTGTACAATCTGTTCAACCGGCTCAAGAAAAACCGGTTATTAAAAAGAAAAAAAGACTGCGCATTGAAAATCCCGCCCCCGTTCCGGTAGATACGAATACCGACAATCCGGTTCCATCGCCTTCTGCGGAACCGGAAAAAGAAACAACCGAAGCTGAACCAACGGTAGTGGAGTTGGAACCTCAAGCGAAAAAAGAACTTCCCAAAGAAGAAGGTGCGGTCAATCAGGGTAAAATGGTTTTCCGCCACAATCCGGAAGTAAAAAGTGTCATGGACGATATTTTATTTCCTACGAAGACTGTGCAGCCTAAACAGCCCTATTCGAATGTACAGAATCAACCCAATCAACCCAATCAACCGAATCAGCAAGCAGCTCCCAAAAATGGATTCGCTATCAATAAAAATCAAAACAACGGAAATTCGAATACTACGAAAGATAAGTCCTACGAATTTGAAGGAATTTTGACCGGAGCAGGCGTATTGGAGATCATTCAGGAAGGATATGGATTTCTGCGTTCTTCCGATTACAATTATTTGCCTTCGGCCGATGATATCTATGTTTCCCAATCGCAAATCAAGTTGTTCGGATTGCGTACCGGCGATGTTGTCGAAGGACCTATCCGTCCGCCTAAAGAAGGCGAAAAATTCTTTCCGTTAGTCAAAGTGGATTTAATCAATGGCCTTCATCCGGAGGAAGTACGCGACCGGATTCCTTTTGATCATCTGACTCCGTTATTTCCTGAAGAACGTTTTCGTCTGACAGCAAGTATGAGTCCGAAAGTGGTTGACCGGATTTCTCCAAGGGTAGTGGATTTGTTTTCTCCGATCGGAAAAGGCCAACGCGGATTGATTGTCGCACAACCGAAAACCGGAAAAACCATGCTGCTGAAAGATATTGCCAATTCCATCGCATGGAATCATCCGGAAGTATACATGATTGTACTACTGATTGATGAACGTCCGGAAGAAGTGACCGACATGCAACGAAGCGTGGATGCGGAAGTGATTGCTTCTACTTTCGACGAGCCGGCCGATCGGCATGTGAAAATCGCCGAAATCGTTTTAAGTAAATCCAAGCGTATGGTCGAGTGTGGCCACGATGTAGTGATCTTATTGGACTCTATCACCCGATTGGCACGTGCATACAATACTGTGCAACCGGCATCCGGAAAAGTGCTGTCGGGAGGAGTTGATGCCAATGCCCTGCAAAAGCCTAAACGATTTTTTGGAGCTGCAAGAAATATTGAAAACGGCGGGTCGTTAACGATCATTGCAACCGCTTTAACAGAAACCGGATCAAAAATGGATGATGTTATTTTCGAAGAATTCAAAGGAACCGGTAATATGGAATTACAGTTAGATCGCAAACTTTCGAACAAACGTATTTATCCGGCTGTGGATATCATTGCTTCCAGTACCCGTCGCGACGAATTGCTGCAAGATCGAGACACCATTAATCACATGTGGATTCTACGAAAATACTTAGCCGACATGAATAGTTTGGAGGCGATGGAATTTGTAAAAGATCGTTTAGAAAAAACATACAGCAACGAAGAATTTTTAGCCTCTATGAACGGTTAGGGTTCTGCCACTACAAACTGAGCTAAGACAGTTTCACCTTGATTCAAACACAAAGTATCGTTTTGCAATGTGTAATTATCAACGTTTTTAAATAAATTATTCATTTGATCTTCAACGGTCATATCTATACACATTTTCCGGGTAGAAGCTACGCCTGAAAAATAGAGTTGATTGTTTGATTTGATTGTATATGTCCCTGCGAAATCATTGCATCCGCTATTCCCATTGACTCGGTTTCCTTTGATCTGGAATATAATGAAAGCATTTGTTTCCATTCCGGATGTATCTGACGATAAAATAACGCCTTTAAGTCTAAGCAATTTCCACTTTTTTCCAACTAAATTCTCATTTATTTTAGTTAAGACATAATTCGATGCCGAATCGCCGGTAACAACATTTCCGGTTGTATCCAACTGAATTAATTTATTTTCGCCGAGCAAATACGCATACGACATGGATTTATCTTGTATCCCGGTAAGAGAGATGATACTTCCGGCTTTATTCCATTGAAATGATCCTTCGCAGGTTTGCATTGAATCTGATTTATCTGCTATGGGTTCCATTTGCAAAGAATAGGTATTGTCATTTTTCAATGTAATCTTGGTAAATATTCCGGAAGAACTGGCCGAAGGCACAATTCCGGTGTAAGTACCTGCCCAATCCAAAGAATTTTTGGAATTATCTGCGTAGGTTACAGGCATCGGGTTGCTTGGTTGGCTATTGGCCGACCCTCTTGATTTGCAAGAGCTTATTCCAAGGGTAATAATAAAAATACCCGTTACAATAGTAAAAATACTGTTTTTCATAAATTTTTGTTTTTAGTTTATTTATGCTATTTAATTTAAACTGTATTTTTTACATATTATTGTGTTATTTTCTATGGAAAAAGAGTATATTTGTCGTCAAATAATAGATTATGTATTTACTTGGTTTTGATGTAGGAAGTTCTTCCGTTAAAGCATGTTTAGTGGAAGCTGAATCGGGGAAAACCGTTGCGCAGGATTTTTTCCCGAAAGTAGAAATGCAGATTATTGCTAAAAAGCCCGGTTGGGCAGAACAGGAGCCGGAATCGTGGTGGGCAAACTTGAAATTGGCACACGAATCGGTTATGGCTCAGGCAGGCATTAACAGCGCTGAAATAAAAGCAGTGGGTATTTCGTGGCAGATGCACGGGTTGGTTTTGGTCGATAAAAACAAACAAGTGCTTCGTCCGGCAATTATCTGGTGCGACAGCAGGGCGGTACCGTATGGCGAAAAAGCCTTTGAAGCAATCGGCAAAGAAAAATGTTTATCGCATTTACTTAATTCTCCCGGAAATTTCACGGCGGCAAAATTGGCTTGGGTGAAGGAAAACGAGCCGAAAGTGTACGCGCAAATCGATAAGCTGATGCTTCCCGGCGATTATATCGGTATGCGTTTGACAGGCGACATTGTGACGACCGTAGAAGGTTTGTCGGAAGGTATTTTCTGGGACTTCAAGAATAATTGCCTGTCCAAAGAGGTAATGAACTATTTCGGCTTTGACAGGAGTTTTATTCCAACCATCCAGCCAACGTTCGGTATACAAGGTGTAGTATCCGCAGAGGCAGCCAAAGAACTGGGGTTGAAAGAAGGGACTCCGGTTTGTTACCGAGCCGGCGATCAGCCTAACAATGCCGTTTCACTGAATGTATTTAATCCGGGTGAAATAGCTTCAACCGCAGGAACTTCCGGTGTCGTTTACGGCGTGTTGGGGCAAGTGAATTACGATCCGAAATCCCGTGTAAATACATTTGCACATGTCAATCATACGGCGAAACAAACCCGCTTGGGTGTTTTATTGTGTATCAACGGGACAGGGATTCTCAACTCGTGGATGAAACGGAATATTGCTACGGCAGGCATCAGTTACAAAGACATGGATACGCTGGCGGAACAATCGCCTGTCGGTTCAAAAGGTATTTCCATTATACCTTTCGGAAACGGAGCCGAGCGGATTCTGGAAAATAAAGAAACCGGCTGTTCCATACACGGTATCAATTTCAATATTCATACGCAATCGGATATGTTGCGTGCTGCGCAGGAAGGCATCGTTTTTTCTTTCCAATACGGCATGGAAATTATGAAAGCAATGGGAATGGATATCAACATCATCCGTGCAGGAAACGCTAATATGTTCCTGAGTCCAATTTTCCGTCAGACATTAGCTACTATCAGTGGGGCGACAATCGAATTATATAATACCGACGGAGCAGCTGGCGCAGCTAAAGCTGCAGGAATCGGCGCCGGCATTTACAAAGATAATAAAGAAGCGTTTGCTTCGCTTGAAAAACTCGCTGTGATAGAGCCGGAAATAAAATTGAACGCTCAATACGGGGAAGCGTATGAGAAATGGAAGCAATGTTTAATGTAAAATTATGCAAAAGTTTGATCCCTCCATTCATCATCGCCGTTCCATTCGCCTGAAAGGATATGATTACTCGCAGGAAGGTCTGTATTTTGTCACCATTTGCGTACAGGATCGAGATTGTATTTTCGGCGATGTGGTTGACGGAAAAATGATGTTGAATGATGAACATATTATCCGTGATTATAACGATTATGCCCGTATTGACGAATATATTCTCAATAATCCTGCAAAATGGGAATCGGATAAATTTTACAACGAATAGCAAATAATTATCCAAAATAACAATAATTAAATTTTTAATACAATGGCAACAAAAGAATTCTTCCCCAAAATTGGGAAAATTAAATTTGAAGGAAAAGAAAGTAAAAATCCGTTGGCATTCCGTTATTACGATGCCGAAAAAGTAGTGTATGGTAAAAAAATGAAAGACTGGTTCAAATTCTCGATGGCGTGGTGG
>Ga0123357_10004566_pt1 | contig 16300 bp, 13 predicted proteins | sample TergutEmb28metaG_FD_89873 | JGI IMG/M metagenome (GOLD analysis project Ga0123357, IMG submission 89873) | Embiratermes neotenicus P4 segment gut microbial communities from Petit-Saut dam, French Guiana - Emb289 P4 | ecosystem: Host-associated > Arthropoda: Insects > Digestive system > Gut ... | reverse complement strand
TTGATCGTTGACAGGGCCGACGCCATGGGGTTGTCGCAGCTGCACCAGCTGCGGGGCCGGGTTGGGCGTTCGCGTGAGCGCGGCTACGCCTACTTCTTGTATCAGCCCGAAAAGGCGCTGTCGCAAAACGCCCACGACCGGCTCAGCGCCCTGGCGGCGAACAACGAGCTCGGCGCCGGTATGGCGATTGCGATGCGCGACCTGGAAATTCGTGGCGCCGGCAATCTGCTTGGGGCCGAGCAGTCCGGGCACATCGCCGACGTCGGTTTCGACCTGTATCTGCGGTTGGTGGGCGAGGCCGTCGCGAACTTCCGTCTTGACGGCGCGGCCGACGAGGAAGACGAGCAGCCAATGCGCGTCGAACTGCCCGTCGAAGCTCACCTGCCGGCTACTTACATTGAGTCGGAGCGGTTGCGTCTTGAGATCTACAAGCGCATCGCCGAGGTGCGCTGCGACGAGGACATCGCCGCGCTGCTGGCCGAGCTTGAAGACCGCTATGGGCCGGTGCCGGTGCCAGCCCTGGCGCTGCTGGACGTGACACGGTTCCGGCTGCTGTGCCGCTTCGTGAAGCTAAGCGAAGTGGTGGCATCGGGCGCTTTCATACGGCTGTCGCCGGTTGGTAGCGAGCGGGGAGCCGCACTGCCGGAGTCGCGCCAGATGCGGCTAAAGCGCCTATACCCGGGCAGCATCTTCAAGGCGCCCGTCCACCAGGTGCTGATACCGACGCCGAAAACAGCGCAAGTGGGCGGCCAACCACTGATGGGCGCCGAGCTGCTTGGTTGGGCCACCCAGCTGGTAGAAGCGCTGTTCGGCGAATAGGCGCGCTAACCCGCTTAGTCACAGTTTGATAACGAACACAAGGAGCGTTTGACTCGAACTTTTCTTATGACTAAATTAAGTCATGAAGAAAGAAGTTGCCATGATCAGAGCCGATGCCGCATCTCGACCGTCAGACTTGCTGCCTGCGTCCATTCTTGGGTTGCTTGGTGCTCACGGAGCCATGACGCGAGCTGAGTTGGCCTCGTCCTTGCGGGTTAGTTCAGCAACGATTACCCAAGTCAGCAAGGAGTTACTGGCTCAGGGCATGGTGACGGAGCTAGGCCAGATCGCCTCCGGTGGTGGACGTCCGGCCCGGCCCCTTGCGTTGGCCAGTGCCGCTGGCACGATCGTCGGGGTGAAAGTGGCGGCCACGCACCTGGCTGTTGTCGCGGCTGGCTTGGACGGCGGCGTCCGCACTTGTGAAACTTTGCCCTTTGACCCCGCCCGTCCCGACGCCTTGGACGCTGCGGCTAGACGTCTGCAGGCCGTCATTGACGCCGCAGAACAACCCGTCCTAGGTGTCGGCGTCGGCATACCCGGGGCGGTGGACTCGCTGGAATCAGGCGTGGCGGACTCGCCGACCATTGGTTTGCGCAGCACCCACGTTGGGGCCGCTTGGCGTCAGCGCCTTGGCGTCCCGGTACTGGTGGAAAACGACGTTAACGCCCTAGCTGTGGCCGAGCAGGTTTATGGGGTGGGACGCAGTCATTCGACGTACATAGTGGTCACAATCGGACGCGGCATCGGTTGCGGTATCGTCATCGACGGGCAAGTCTACCGTGGCGCAGACGGCGGGGCCGGCGAGATAGGCCACATACCGATGGCGGACGGCGGCGTCGAATGTGCCTATGGTCATGCCGGTTGCCTTGAGGCGCTGATCGGTGCTGACGGGTTGATTCGCCGGGCGGGCGCTCTTGGGGTGGCTGATATCGCCGATGCTCTTGACCCTAGCGATGCGATCCAGCAGCTGGCTGAGCTGGCTCAAAATGACGCCCAATTACTAGACGATCTATTCGGTTGGGCTGGTCGCTTGTTGGGTCAGGCTGTGGCCGGGGTGGTGAACTTACTTGATCCGGAGATCGTCGTCATACTTGGCGAAGGCAGCCAGCAGTGGCCCCTCTGGGAGCCTGGTTTTGAGTCGTCGTTCCGGGCGCGGCTGATGGCGTCGCGCCGATCGGTGCCGTATTTGGTGGACTCATGGGACGACAGCAAATGGGCGTTGGGCGCGGCGGCACTTGTAATTGCCACACTGTTTGACCGTGACGGTGCGGCTGGCTCACAAGGTGAGCTGGTGCGTGAGCGTCTAAGCCGTGGCTGGCAGCGGGCTGGGGTGGGGGTGTAACCCATGTTGAGCCGTCGCCGGTGGCACAATCTGTTCTGGGTGTTGTTGTTTTTGGCGCCCAGCGCCATTCCTTTGCTGGTTTTCAAATTGGCGCCAATGATTGCATCAGCTTGGGTGTCGCTGCATCAATGGAACATGATTTCACCGATGCGTTGGGTGGGGCTTGATAACTATCGTGCCCTGCTGACCACCGTCACCACCTGGCAATACTTCGGGCATACGCTGCTTTACATCGTTGGCTATTTGCCACTGGTCTATGGCGGCGGATTGCTGATCGCGGTGGCGCTAAACCAAAAACTTAAAGCCCGCGGATTTCTGCGTGCCGCCTATTTTGTGCCAGTAGTCACCAGCTGGGTGGCCGTCGCGCTGGTTTGGCAGTGGCTGCTGAACCCAAGCCATGGCCTAGTCAACTACCTGTTGGGCCTGATGCATCTGCCGCAGCCTGGCTGGTGGACGGACCCGGCTTGGGCTATTCCGTCCGTCATTTTGGCGTCCGCATGGAAGGACGTCGGCTTTGTCATGGTGATCCTGTTGGCCGGGTTGCAGGCGATACCGGGTGATATTCAAGAGGCCGCAACGGTTGACGGTGCCGGGCGCTGGCGGCGGTTTTGGCACATCACATTTCCTTTGTTGACGCCGTCCACGTTTTTCGTCGTGGTGATATCGCTGATTAACGGTTTTCAAGTGTTCGACCAGGTTTATGTGATGACAGGTGGCGGGCCGTCCGGCGCCAGTCAGGTTGTGGTGGGACGCATATACGACCTGACATTTCGTTATGGACAAGCCGGCCAGGCGTCCGCTTTGTCGTGGCTGTTGTTTTTGGTGATTCTGGCCGTCACTGCCGTGCAAATGTATGGGCAGCGTAGGTGGGTGAACTATGCGTAGACTCACGGCAACAAAACTGGGCATGATTGGGCTGTGGATTGGCCTGGTGATTGGTGCTGGCGTCATGCTGTTTCCATTCTTGTGGACGGTAATAACGTCAATCACCCCGCAAGGCAACTTGTCTGGGGCGCCCAGCCTAATTGTTGATAATCCGACCCTTGATGCCTACCGTCAACTGTTTGGGACGCTGCCGGTGGCGCGTATTGTGGCTAACTCATTTGGCGTCGCAATTGCCACGACTGTTTTGCAGTTGATCACCGGCTCAATGGCCGCCTATGCGTTTTCGCGTTTGGCGTTCAAAGGTAAAGGGATTGTCTTTGGCGGCTATTTGGCTACCATGATGATTCCATTGCAGGTGCTTGTCGCGCCACTATTCATGATGTTGACACGGCTGCACCTAAACGACACATACTTCTCGCTGCTGGCACCGGGTATGGCGTCTGCTTTCGGCGTCTTTTTGCTGAAGCAAGCCATTGACGCGGTACCGCGCGAGTTGGACGAAGCTGCCCGAATCGATGGAGCCGGGCACTTGCGTATTTGGGCTCAGATAATAATGCCGCTGGTAAAGCCATCGTTGGCCGCGCTGACGGTATTTGCTTTCATGGAGTCGTGGAACTCGTTCCTATGGCCGTTGGTTGTTATTCGTTCACCAGAGCTAATGACATTGCCACTTGGCCTGTCGTCTTTGCGTGGGCAATTCACCACCCAGTGGAATGTGGTGATGGCCGGTTCGGTGGTTTCGATTGTGCCCATCGTCATCGTCTATCTGTTCGCGCAAAAGCACATCATCGCCGGCATGGCTCATACCGGCATCAAATAACACAAAGAAAAGGAAACCAAGATGCGCAAACCCAATTGGCGTCGCACCGCAACATTTGCCACCGCGCTGGTGGTTAGTGCCGGGTTGATGGCTGGCTGTTCTCAGGGCTCAGCCACCAACCCGGGAGGTGGTTCGACGAATAGTTCAAGCAGTAATGTGACAGTTCGCTTCATGAACTTCTCTGCGAACGGTGGCCATGAGGCCGACCTCCAAACAATCGTAGACGCTTTTCAGCGGGATAATCCAGGCATCACCATTGCGGTGGAGACTGTGCCTTATGCCGATTACGCCACCAAACTACAAACCGCAGTGGCCGGCGGCACCGAGGCCGACACCTATGAGCTGGAGTTCGGCTCGTTGGTTAGCTACGCCCAAGCGGGTGCATTGGCCGACATCACCGGCATTGACACCAGCGCCTACGCCCCGTCGCTTGTGACGGCTTATCAGTCGTCTGGCAAGCAGTACGGGTTGCCGGAGTCGTTCTCGAACGTCGTCCTGTTTTACAACAAGGATCTGTTTGACGCTGCCGGTCTGCTGTACCCAACAAACGACTGGACCTGGGCAGACGAGAAAGCTGCCGCCGAGAAGTTGACAAACAAAGACGCCGGCGTCTGGGGCGACTACCAGCCGATCAGCTTCTACGAGCTGTACAAGACGATCACCCAGTGCGGCGGCAGCTTCTTGAGCGCAGACGGCACGTCTACCGCCTTCAACAATGACGCCGGCACGCAGGCCGTCCAATGGCTGACGGGCAAGTCCGGCACTGTCATGCCAACGGATGCGGACGGGGCAAACACCCCCGATTTTGACACCAACTTGTTTACCTCGGGCAAACTGGCCATGTGGCACACGGGCATCTGGATGTTCTCGTCTGTGGCATCGGCCGCGCCAGATATGAACTGGGATATCGTCGTCGAGCCAGGCAACACTCAAAAGGCGTCAGCCATGTTCTCGAACGGCGTCGTGGTTTCGGCCAAGTCACAGGTTCAAGACGCAGCTAAGAAGTGGATCAGCTACTACACCGCATCGCAGACCACCATCGATACGCGCCTGGCTACCAGCTGGGAGCTGCCACCGATCGCCGATCAAACCAAACTGGGTGCGTACTTGCAACTGACCCCGCCAGCCAATCGTCAGGCGGTTTTCGACTCGCTGGCCAACGTGGCATTGACGCCTGTGATCGTTCAAAGTCAACAGGTTCAAGACATCGTCAGCGATCAGCTGGCCGCCGTAGCAGCTGGGCGCAGCAGCGTCACGGATGCCTTGGCAGCGATGCAGACCCAGATCGATCCGCTGCTCAAGTGAGCCGCGATGATGGGCGCGGGCAAGGCTTGCCCGCGCCCATCTCGTTCGCGGACTGCACTTGAAAGAAAAGGCAAAACAGATGACAACAACCGTCGACGTCCCTAGGGCGCTGCGCGTCAGCCACAGGGTTATTGCCAGCCACCAGGCGGCCACCGGGGCATACCCAGCCTGTGAGGAGTTTTCGGCCTATCGTGGCTACTGCTGGTTTCGCGACGGTGCGTTCATCGCTGACGCTATGTCGCGCATAGGCGATAAGGCATCTGCGACGCGGTTCCACGACTGGGCTGACGCCGTCCTGCGCGCCCATGCTCAACAGGTGGACCACCTGATGACCACCGCCACCCCTGACGTGTCCGATATGATGCCGACGCGGTTCACGTTGGACGGTGAACCGGGAGCCGACCCCTGGTGGGATTTTCAGTTGGACGGCTATGGCACCTGGTTGTGGGCCGTCCACCAGCATGCAACGCGCCATGGGTTGGATGTTGCGCGGTGGGGCGTAGGCATCACCGTGGCGGCGCGGTATCTGACGCGTTTTTGGGATATGCCATGCTATGACTGGTGGGAGGAGCACGTCGACCAGCGGCATGGCTCAACTTTGGGGGCCATCCATGCAGGGCTTACTGCAGCGGGTGGCTCTGCCGCGGTTGATGCTGGACTGCGTGGCGCGGCGGCACGCGCGGCAAAGGACGTTCGTGCCAAGCTGCTAAGCGATGGTTTGACGCCCGGCGGCTATTTGTCGAAGTGGGTGGGGCAAGACGGTGTTGATGGCTCGCTGGCTGCGTGCGTCGTCCCTTTCGGTGTTGTTGCACCTGGAAGTGCTGTCGCTGAGGCGACGCTGGCCAAGATTGAGGCCGACTTGTGCGTAGGTGGGGGTGTGCATCGCTTTGTGGGTGATGTGTTCTTTGGTGGCGGGCAGTGGCCGTTGCTGACTTGCCTGTTGGGCTGGAACCAAGCTGCGGCTGGGCGACGCGATCGAGCCATTGAGCTGTTGACTTGGGCCATTGCGCAGGCAGACCGCGACGGCAAAGTGCCAGAGCAGGTGGACGCCAACCTGCTGCATCCGCAATCTCGCGCCGAATGGGTGTCGAAGTGGGGCCCGGTAGCTAAGCCGCTGCTATGGTCACATGCCATGATCATCACGCTGGCAACCGAACTGGGGTTTACGCCATGACGTCCATCAGTCATCGCCCAGGCGGTTCTGGCCATCCCTACGCCACCAGTGCAGATCAGCGGGTGCCCGTCCAGCCGGTCGCCGGCAGGCCCGTGTGGCTGGGAGTCGTGGCCTCAAACGATATCGACGAAGTCTGGTGTGAGGTTTGCGACAACACCGGTGCGCCGCGACGTCTGGCTGCCAGTCGTCGTGACGATGCGAGCGCGTCAGGTGTTGGTCTGGATGGCCACTTGGCTCAAGCTCAAGCGGCAGCAGGTGATGTGGATGGCGTGGCGTGGCAGATCGAACTAGATGGTGCGCCCCTAGGCCAACTTTGTCGGTATCGCTTCGTTGCCAAGCAGGCATGCACCAGTTGGTATGAGTTTCGTTCTGCCGCTTGGGGCAGGTTCGATGACGGCCTAGTTGACGTGGCGACAAGGGGTTATGTTAAGGCCCGCCCACGTGATATCGAGTGGTTGAGCGACGGCGAACGAGCCTACCGGGTGCGTTTTTGGTTGCCACTTGCGCCCAGCGAGCACGTGGTTGGTTTTGGCGAGCGTTATGACGCCATCGATCAGCGTGGCCTAACCCCTGATGTTGTGGTCTTCGAGCAGTACAAACAGCAAGGCAAGGCCCATCGGACGTACTTTCCCATGCCTTTCGCCCACGTCGTTGGCGACGTTGGCTGGGGGTTTCACGTCGCCACCTCGCGGCGCGTGTGGTTTGACGTCGCGGCTACGTCACCGAACCGTTTGTGTGTTGAGGCTGAGGTAGGTGAGGACGCCCACCTGCGGCTGGATTTGTACGGTGGCGACCCGGAAGTGGTTCTAAGGGCGTTTCTTGACGATGTCGGACGGGCGCAGGTGCTGCCAAGCTGGGTGCACCGACTTTGGGCGTCCGGCAATGAGTGGAACACGCAAGCGCTAGTCATGAAGCAAATGGACGCCCACCGTGCCCATGAAACGCCTGTGGGTGTCGTCGTTATCGAAGCTTGGAGCGACGAGGAAGGCATCACCATATTCCGCGATGCCCAGTATGACGTTCACGTCGACGGCAGTCCGCATGGTGCAGGCGATTTCACGTACGCGAAGGACGGGGCGTGGCCAGACCCAGCGGGCATGATCGCAGAACTGCATCGACGTGGTATCAAGGTAATTCTCTGGCAGATACCGCTGTTGAAAACGGCTGGCACTTTTGCTGCCGAGCATCAGGTTCACGGTCAGCAGGTGATACTGGATGGCCAGTCCATGATCACGGCCAATCAGGTGGTGACTGAGGTAAATGGTGCGCCGTACCACAATCGCGGGTGGTGGTTCCCGTATGCCTTGATGCCTGATTTGTCCACACAGGGCGGTCGTGACGCCTGGGCTGCCAGGCGGCGCTATTTGGTGGCTGACCTGGACGTCGATGGCTTCAAGACTGACGGCGGAGAACACGCCTGGAGTGCCGATCTGCGCTACAACGACGGCAGTTCAGGCGATGAGTCAAACAACCTCAACCCAGTGCGGTACGCCAAGACTTTCGGCGATTTGCTGCGTGCGCATGGCAAGGCGCCCGTGACTTTCTCGCGCGCTGGTTTCACGGGTAGTCAGGCTCACGGAGTCTTCTGGGCCGGTGACGAGGACTCAACTTGGGAAGCATTTGAGTGTTCGATCCGGGCTGGCGTCACGGCGGGCGCTTGCGGTGTTGTCTATTGGGGCTGGGACATGGCCGGATTTTCGGGGCCGCTGCCCACCCCAGAGCTGTACTTGCGGGCGGCCGCGGCGTCCGTCTTCATGCCCATCATGCAATACCATTCAGAGTTCAACCATCACGCCAGCCCAATACGCGACCGCACCCCATGGAACATCGCGGAGCAAAGCGGGTGCCAAACCGTGGTTGACGACTTTCGGCGTCTAGTCCAATTGCGTGAGCGTCTTGTGCCATATGTGGCCACCCAGGCTGCCCAAGCCGTCGCCACCGACCGTCCACTGATGCGGGCTTTGTGCTTTGATTGGCCGCGTGATCAGCGCATTTGGCAACATCCACTGGAGTTTATGTTTGGCGACGACTTGCTGGTGCACCCCGTCACACAGCCGGGTGTGACCAACTGGCCTACGTATCTGCCAAGCGGTGCGTGGGTAGACGTATGGACTGGGCAGCGCTTAGACGGCAGCCATGTGATCGACTGCGACGTGGCTGGCAACACTTTGGTGCCGGTTTTCTGCCGGGCTGACGCATGGCCTCAGCTGGCCGGCATCTTCAGCGCGTCAGATGGTTAGGCCACCCGTTGACCCTTCGGTAGCACACCGTATGGCACGCTGACCCGTCGCGCCGCCAGCCACAGGAACAACACCGCGATCACTATGTGGACGCCCAACCCGATGGGCCACAAGGGCGTGTTCATCGTTAGAGTTTGCAGGGCGATCGGCGCCGGTGGCCTTGGCGTCACCGCCGTCGTCCTGGTGTCAGGCGTGCTGTACCAGCGTTGTTGGATGGTGAAGGTGCCGTCCTTGTTTGATGTGATGCGGTAGCTCGCGTCACCGAAATACACCCACGTATCGCCCACGAAGCAGTCGTAGTACGTCGATTGGTCGCCCAGTCGGAAGTCTCGCACCGCCGCCGCGATCATGGCCAGCGGGTCTCCATTGACGTCCCGAAGGTACGCTTGGATATCGCCGCGCGCGTCCGGCGGCAAAGGTGCGGCATCCGAGACGATGACGAACGGGTTGCCAAGCAGCAGCCACCACGAGCGTTCCGTATGCGAGTGGCTCATGCTGTAAGTCGATGTTTGCCACGTGCACTGACCAAGCGGAGGTGCCGGTGGCTGCGTGTTATCGGACATCGGGTGAGTGGCGTAGTACGCGCTAAGTTGAGCGGCGTAATCTGCCTTCTGCTGATCGGTGAGGCTCCACGTTCGATCCTGTGAGTAGGTTGTCGGCAGAACGCCAATGAGCGCGAAAGCGATCAATGTGACGACGCTCAGCGTGAACGCGGTCAGATATGTCAATACCGTCGAAGCCAAAGACCGTGCCGCGATGGCTGACCAGCCAAGCGCGATGGCGCACAACACCACCATCTCGATGTACATCACAAGCAAACAGATCAGGGCCCGTCCAACACCGATCTGGCCGACGCCAACGGCTAGCCCGACGGCTGGCAGACCACCGGCCAAGAACCCGGCTGCCACCACAGCGGCAGAGGCCAGCTTGCCGCCGACGATCTGGACGGCTGTCAGCGTCGTGGCTTGCAGCGTCGCCAGCGTGGCGGATTCTCGCTCGGCCACGATGGCAGACGCCGAGAATATCGGCACCACGACAAGGGCAAAGCCAAGCATCAGCAGCACAGTGAAACCGAATATGGTTGGCCCGGTCGATGCCCGCCAGTGGTTGGGCAGATCACTGTAAAGCGAGGACTGGTACGCGATACGGACGATGCCGCCGGCGATCGCCGTCAAGATGACGGCCCACACAATCCAAATGATCAACAACCTGCGTGACCGCACGCGCTGCTTCAAATCCCATTGGGCAACGGTGAGCAAACCTTGCAACATCACACACGCTCCTCATTTAGGGCCATGTAGGCCTGCTCAAGCCGTCCAGACATCGGCGCGATGGTGTGGATGTCGACGCCGGCACCCACCAGATCGCGCAGCAGAGCCGCCGCTTCCTGTCGGGACGGCAAATCGATCGTCACTTCGTCTGTCTGGCCATGGTTCGTTTGCCAAGGCACAAGATGAGCGTCGAGGAACCCGGTTAGCGCCGCAAGATTGTCTGAGCCGATACGCCAGCTGTGCTGTGCCATCGCCGCTTGTGCCGTGTTGAGGTCGACGCTGCGTCCCATCGACACGAACACTGCGTGGTCGACAATCTCGTCCATCTCCGAAAGCACGTGGCTGCTTAGCAGCACCGTTTTGCCAGCGTTTGCAAGGGCCTTCAGCAGGTCACGCAGCTCGACGCGGCTGCGCGGGTCAAGGCCAGACGCCGGTTCGTCAAGCAGCAACACCTGCGGATCATGCACCAACGCCCGGGCCAGGCCGAGACGCTGCTTTTGGCCCCGGCTGAGAACCCGGGCTGGTTGGTTGGCGAACTCCGCCAAATAGACGGTGGACAGCAGAATTTGGCTGCGCTGCCGCGCCACGTCGTTGCTCAGTCCGTAAGCCCGACAAAAGAAAGTCAAGATCTCTGTGCAGGTCAGCGCGTCCCATGTGCCGAAGGTGTCCGGCATCCAGCCGACGACAGCCCGCGCCTGGCGCGGCTGCTGTGCTAGGTCGTAGCCGCCGACCCACGCCTGCCCGGCGTCCGGTTTCAGCAGGCCAGCCAGCATCAGCAACAAAGTGGTCTTGCCTGAACCGTTTGGGCCTATCAAACCCGTAATGGCACCGGCGGGCGCGTCAAGGGTAATGTCAACGACGGCCGGCACAAGGCCGAAAAACCGTCGCAAGCCAACGGCGTGTATGCCAAGTGGGGGCGCGTTCGTTATCGGGGGTGATGCCATGAGGCCAGCCTACAGGGCAGCCATCAGACTATCTAGGAAAGTTCGTTTGTGATATCTGTTCCGTCCAGGCTGAAATCTTTTGTTGTTAAGCCAACCGTGATGTGAATCACCGGCACCCCCAAGTCGTTTCGCATGTCAATCAGAAGGCGTGCTGGGGTGTCGGGTTTGTCAAGTGTTCCTGGCATTGTCATCAGCAGATTTGCGACGACGGCCGGGTTGATTTCTTGGGGCGAAAACGCCTGATCGGTCACTGACGCTGTGCGCTGAGCCGTGTAGGCCGGCAGTTTGGCTGGTCTGGTGCGCCGTTCAATGATTTGCTGGCTTATGCGGACGTCAGCGTAAAAACCCTGATCGTTCAGTCCGATCGCAATCACGTCAACACCGTCGCCGGCGACGTCACGCAGCGCTTCTGTGACGCCAGAAGACGTGGTGAAGACCAACCAGTTGATCAGGCTGCCGTCGGCACGGAAGAAAATGGTTTGCGATTCTGGCGACGTCGTCACCGTCATCAGCACGCGGCCGGAGTTGTACTCATTGATCTGCAATTCTTGGGCGGTGTTCGAGTCGGCCAGCGTGGCCGCCTGGCTGAACATGCGTCCGACATTATCGAGGTTGAATTGAGAAATGTAAAAGCTGGTCTGCCCGACATATGAGACGTCAGAGTCCAAAGGGGCGATCGCACCGTTGTTCCAGCCAAGGGTGACGGCTGCGGAATCTTTGATGTACGTCATCGATGCCGTCGACTGATCGATCGTCACGCGTATGGCCCGTGTTGTGCCGGCAGCCGTTGCCAGCTGGTCGACGGCCAAAGTGGCGGCCCCAGGCTGGCGCAGGTCGGGGCCACTGGGCGAAGGCGTTGTCAGCGACGGTGTGCGGCTGGGGGTTGGCGCCACCGGAGAGCAGGCGGCGAGGGCCAGCGTCGTCAAGAAAGCCACGAAAACACGCCGGGTGCGCTTGTTGACGACGCAGGTGGGGGTTGAACTCGCCAGAAGCACGTCTTCCAGGTTAGCCGATGTGGGTTCGCCAGATGGTCGCGCATCGGCTTGCCTACCTTGGGTGTGTCGGACGGACGCGCTAGAGTGTTGCTATGGACGGATTCACGTCCCGATCAAAGCGAAAGTGAGGTCAATGATGTCCGAGCAAAGCGAGTTGAACGCCTCGAACCAGTCGCCCGCTGCGGTGGTTGTGTCACGCACGTTGGCATGCCCCGTCAAGCGGGTTTGGAAAGAACTTATGGCACCTGCGGGGGCCGAAGCTCTGCTTGGTCCTGGCGCGGAATTCGGCGAAAAAGGGCACACCTGGACGAGCACGGATGGACGTACAGGCGTCATCCGCACCCTGCATCCACTAGAGGAGATCCGGTTTTCTTGCCGCCAAGAAGGCCAGTCGAGCCCAAGTGTTGTTCGTATCGACCTGACGGCTAACGGCGACACGACCACTGTGGTAATCACGCATTCCAATTTGGGTGACGATGTCGAAACGCAGCAGGTGACGCAGCGCTGGGAAGGTGCACTAGAGTGCATCGACACCTATCTGGCTGCCTAAGGAAACACTGATTTCCCATGCTTCGGCTGCGGTGCACTGGACGGGCGATCCGCTTCCCCCATATCTTGCGATGTAACAACCAGTACATGTGATCGCTCGCTTCGCTCACTCAACACCTTCCTTGGCCTCGGCATACGAGCAAGCTCGTCTGCTCTCGGCCTGCGTCGGTGTACAAGATACGGTGTTGCGGCTCATCCCGCCCAGCACATCCTCGCTCGAAGCAGCGAAAACCAGTGATTCCCTCATGGCGTTCACGGTGAGCTAACGTAGTGGCATGTGTCGGTGCGAAAACCGACGGTCAATCGCAACTAAAGAGCTACTGCTATGAACTTTGAAAAGGTCGTCTTCGGCTTCTTCATCACTTTGGCCTTGACGCTGAACTTCGGTTTCTTTGTTGGGTCAATCGACAATCCGGCCATGCACAACGGCGTTGAACTAGTTGCTGCACTGGTCGTGTCACTAATCGCCACCGTTTTGAAGTTCGGTGATCGAACTCAGCTTGGGGCCGTCCACTTGGCGACATCGCTGGTGGCCGACCTGCAGCTCATCGTGGCCTGCATCTTGTGGGTCGTCCTGCCCGTTGGCCAGGACGGTCTGCTTGGCCCAGGCCAGATTTCGGTCATCGTCTCGATGTCTGGTGGCGCTTTGGTAGCAAACGTCATTTCGGTCATCCTAATGGTCTCCGAGATCGTCCAGTTCCGTCGCTAACGGTTGCAGCGTCATGCCAAAACCGCACGCTACTATGCCCACCGTCCGTCCGTTGGGCGCGATGTCTGACGCCGTCTATCTGCTGTTGCGGCGCATGCGGGCACCATTGATCCTTGTGATCGCGGTGTTTGCCGTTTGCGCCTTCGGGTTGTCGCGCATGCCGGGCATCGATGTGCACGGCAACCAGGCACCGCCGATGACGATGTTTGACGCCTTTTACGTCATCACATACACGGCCACGACCATCGGTTTTGGCGAGGTGCCGCAGCCGTACTCGACGCAACAGCGCGCCTGGATGACGCTGGCCATCTATTTGGTGGTCATCGTGTGGAGCTACACGATTTTCTCGATCATGGCTTTGGTGCAAGACAAAGCCTTTCAGACGGCCGTGCGACGGGGCCGCTTCGTCTACCTTGTGCAGCGGCTGCGCGAGCCTTTCTACATTGTCTGCGGCGCCGGTGAGACGGGTTGGCTGGTGTGTCACGGCCTTGACCGATTACGTTTGCGGTTCGTGGTCGTCGAACTGGACGACGAGCGGCTACAGCAGCTGCGGCTAGGCGAGTTTCATGCGGACGCGCCGATGGTTGCAGCTGACGCGTCGCAGCCGGAGGTGCTGCGGCAGGCTGGCATCGAAAACCCGTTTTGCCGTGGCGTCATGGCGGTGGTTAACGACGATTCCGTCAACCAAGCCATCGCTGTGACGGTACGGCTGATGGCGCCAAGGGTGCCGGTGCTGGCCCGCATTCGCAACACCGAAACCGAAACGCATGTCGGGGTGTTCGGTGGTGACCTAGTCATCAACCCATTCGAACGGTTCGCCGAGCGTTTGGGGTCGGCTTTGACCCGTCCCCAACGCTATCGGTTGCGCGAGATACTGACTGGCTTGGAAGAAGGCCCGCTGCCGGAGCCGCTGCACCCGCCAAAGGGGCACTGGATAGTGTGCGGCTACGGCCGGTTTGGTCATGCGGTGGCCGAAGAGCTGCGCGACGTCGGCAACACGGTATCTGTCATCGATCAGAAGAACTTCGGTGAAGGCGTTGACGTGTTTGGCACCGGCACGGACGAGGACAGCCTGACGCGGGCAAGCATCCAGCGGGCCGTCGGCGTGGTGGCGGGCAACTGGTCGGACACGAAAAACCTTGCCATCGCCGTGGCGGCACGCGACATGAATCCTGGCGTCTTCATCGTCACCCGGCAGAATCAAAACGCAAACACCGCCCTGTTTGACTGCCTCGAGGGCGACCTGCCCATGGTGCCGTCGCGGATCGTCGCCCAAGAGTTTCTGGCCCGCATCACGACGCCGCTGCTCGTCCGTTTTTTGAACCGTCTGCCGACCTATTCCGAAAAGGCCTGCGCCGCCTTGGCTGATCGGCTCAGCTGTGTCAACGACAACCGGATACCAGTTGTTTGGTCGAATCGGTTGAATCTCAAAGAATGCGAGGGCGCGGTCTCGTTCTTCGCCGAGGGTAACGCCTTGACGCTGCAACAGCTTTGCGTCGGTGAACGCGAAGAGGACGCGCCGGTAAAGGTCGTCGTTTTGCTTGTCGCCCGCGGCAGGCAAGTGTTCGAGCTGCCAAAGGACGATTTCCAGCTGCGACCCGAGGATCAGGTGCTGTTTGCCGGCTCTGACAGGGCGCTGCGGGTGATCGTGACGCGGCTGCAAAACGTCAACATTCTCGACTTCATCACGTCAGGCAAGACGGGTGGCGGCGGCTACCTGTGGCGTTGGCTACAGGCGCGTCGCGTCGCAAGGGCTCGTCTAGTCGAGCGACCAGTCGATGGGACGCCCGCCTTGAGCGACGAGAGCGTCGTTGGCGCGGCTGAAGGGCCGGGAGCCGAAGAAACCTGAACTGGCCGACAGTGGGCTTGGGTGGGCGCTGGCGATGATTGGCACACCGGCGGTTTGCAGCGTCGGAGTCAGTGTTTGGGCGTCGCGACCCCACAAGATGGCCACCAGCGGGCCGCCCCTGGCTGCCAAGGCCGTGATTGCGGCACCGGTGACGGGCTCCCAACCTTTACCACGGTGGGACGCCGGGGCACCTGGACGCACTGTCAGCACGCGGTTCAGCAGCAGCACACCGCGCTCAAACCAGGCGCTCAGGTCGCCGTGTGGGGACGGCGCCATGACAAGATCGGTTTGTCGCTCGCGGAAGATGTTGCGCAGGCTGCCGGGCAGTGGCGTGACGTGGCGGTCAACAGCAAAGCTGAGGCCAACCGGATGACCCGGTGTCGGGTAAGGGTCTTGCCCGACGATCAGCACGCGCACGTCTGCCAGCGGTCGGCTGAAAGCGCGCAGCACCTTGTCGCCGGCAGGCAGGTAACCCCGTCCGGCGGCCAGCTCCTGACGCAGGAACTCGCCCATATTGTGGATGTTTTCTTCTTGATCTGAAAGTGCTGCGGCCCAATCTGGGGCCATCAGGTCGACGATAGGATGAGACGGCATGACGCCCAGGTTATCGTATGACTATGTGCCATCGGTTGGCTTACCCCCGGCAAGTGGCTCGCGCGAATGGTCTGGTAGGTGACAGGATGGAATGGTGAAGGTTTCGGCGTTGTGGGCAACAGCTAGACGTGAGCTTGCCGAGCGGACTGCCAATGCGGCGTCCAACCAGCAAGGTCCAGAGACATCGCAGCCCGCGGCGCCATTGCGCACTGGCAAGCGGCGTCCGCTGATCAACGAGTTGCCAAGAGGCTTGATTGTGGGAGCCATGTGGGCTGTCGCGCTGATCGCTGTTGGGGCAGGAGTTTTGGCTTTTGGCTGGGTGGCTGGGCGACTAAGCGAGGTGGTTTTCCCGCTGTTTTCGGCGTTCCTGCTGACGGCAGCGCTGGAGCCGCTGAACGGTTTCTTGGTGAAACGCCGTTGCCCAGCGTGGTTGGCGGCGCTGATTTGTTTGTTGTTCCTCGTCGTCGTGGTTGGCGGTTTGCTGACGTTGGTCGGTGTGCAGATCGCGTCACAATGGGACGACTTATCGATGCAGACGGTTGCCGGTTTTCGCGAACTGATGAACTGGCTCGGACAAGGCCCATTGCACATCGGGCAAGACCAGATCAACACCTGGATTGGCGGTTTGAACGACTTCTTGAAAGCTCAGCAGGCCAGCATCGCCACGCTGGCGGCGTCGGTGGGGGCAAGCATCGTCCGCTTCTTGACAGGGCTGATCATGTGTCTGTTTGCCATTTTCTTCTTCTTGAAAGACGGGCACCTGTTCGCCCGCAGCCTGCGGCGCGCCGTGCCGTCTGGCATGCG
>Ga0123357_10004565_pt1 | contig 16301 bp, 4 predicted proteins | sample TergutEmb28metaG_FD_89873 | JGI IMG/M metagenome (GOLD analysis project Ga0123357, IMG submission 89873) | Embiratermes neotenicus P4 segment gut microbial communities from Petit-Saut dam, French Guiana - Emb289 P4 | ecosystem: Host-associated > Arthropoda: Insects > Digestive system > Gut ... | reverse complement strand
CCTCTTACTAACAAACCCCTCCCTCTTTTTTTTTTTTTGGGGAAAAAATACCTTTTCTTCCCACAAAAAAAAAGAAAATTTTTTTTTTTTTTTTTGGGGGGGGGGGGGGGGGGTGCATATTTTCATTCCTTGTGTTCTTAGGTCAAAAACAGGAAGCCACAAGTTCTGAACTTAATGACACCAAGCACCCCAAACTGCATCTGCTCTGAATCTCTTCATGTTTTGTTTGTTGCTGTCATTCTCAAGAATCTGAACATTGCTACACTTGCAAAGGATTTGTTAAATATTTAGACCATGATTTTGTCCTGTGTCATTTGTATATATCACAAATATGCAGCTGATTCAGTTAAAATCCCTCATAATTTTCTAGGCCTTTCCCAACAGCGTATTCTGAAGCCATTGAAAATTAGTGGTGACAGACCATCTCACCACTTGAGACTGTTCTAAACAAGACGTGTTATAAGTATTTATCCATATGGACTTCTGTTGAAGTCCACATGGATAAATATGGATTTTAATTTGCCTGCTGAATGTATGACACCAACCACCTGATAATATTACACGCATATACTACAACAACATAACCAACATACACAACGTTCTTAACTGCTGATGCAATTTTTGTATGTGTGAAAATGTCTGTCATATTCCTGTCCTTCAGAAAAATTTGCCTAATTATGAGGTGTTCACCTTCACCCTTGTCCCATCTAACCTGAACTTCTGCTAATTCTGTTGAAGTTTGCAAAAAGCTAACCCCATAGAAATTCCTAACATTATCCCAATCTCATTTCCACTGTTACTGTCTAAGTCATTTGTATTTTTGTGGTAAAATGTTTTTAGCTGTCTAAGCTGCAGGCTAAGGATTTTGTTCTTGTCAGCTAGATGTGACTACTTGTTCAGTATGTTCCTCCTACCTTATATATCAGGAGGTCCTACTGCACCTGTGACCTTATGACGTGTAACCATCTGTTTGACTTGCCTGACTTTGGTTACAACTATTTGTAGCTCATCATAATCACAGATCCCTCTCAAGGAATATACAGGGGAATTAGAAGCCACTTTGCTCTTTCAGTACTCTTCATTCACTGAGGTGTGAACACCACAACTTTTGGTTCCACCACCAACAACTTTTGGTTGCTCGTTGTTCATCTAGCATTCACAACTGTGAGACTACCTCCTAAGCCTTAGTGATACAGATATCAACATTGAACACTTGCCCATAGCTGACATCGCAAACAGAGAATCAATTCATGTGTGGGAGGGGGAACTCAACAGCCTCATTCATATAGCCTGGCAAGTGCACGTGTGCACACTAAACATACTTTACCTCTTCTCTTTCAATATATAAACTAGCCAACACTCGACGACCAGTTTATCTCCTCACCTTGTTTGCCTAGTCCGAGATTTGAACTACAGACCCTGGCCGGTTACAGACACATGACTATGTGACAAGTGACACTTAACATGGACAAATTGATATTGCACCGTATTGATTACCACCATTACTGTCATACCAAAATGGTTTTTTCCTGCCTAAATTAACCTTTAATCCTCCGAAGCATTAAGTTCAACTAAGTAATATTTAAAAATTCAAGTCCTATCGTGTGTAAAACACTGCATCTCTGTTACAAAGATCATTTGATTGATGCTGTTAGGAGAAATATTCAGTGTTTGTTTCGAGATCTGTATGAAATCCATAATACACTCTGAGGGCAAAATGCAGTGTTAAAGTAAGTGGTACCTATGCTAACTGCTGTGTGTTAAAAGACTAAATTCTGTATATGGTCATAATTAATAGAAGGGCAATCATATTTATTCTGTGCATCCGAATTACTTTCACAGTATGATTACTGTATGTCTGATAAAATTCTGGTATCAAATTACTGTACTTTGTTTACAATTTTCCTTGTTTAATGTAACCAAGTAGACAGATGTGTCATTAACGGCAGAAACAAACTTAATGTGTTTTTACTTACAGCTAAGCATGCAAATGAGGTTCTGACTGACATTAATCGTCTAATGGAGATTTAGACAGGTGAGTAGTGCATTTCTTTAAATGGTTTTAGTATTTTCAAATTATTGTCAATATTGGGTTGGTTTTAATATGAGGTTATTTATAAATAAGATGTAGTCAAATTCTAAAGGCTATCCAGACTAATTCTGTGGAGCAGAATATCTCTTGAGATGCTGTGGTCTTATTAACTGTTCAGAAATTCCCTGTATTATATGGTACACAAATTTTCATTACATTGTTGATCAGACCTCCCCACTGGTCTTTATCCTGGTCTAGTTGAATCCTTTCCAAACCTTCATACCCTGTTTCTGTAAAACCCATCTGTGCTTATGTCTCCAAAGTGGTCTGTCCATTTATGTTTCTTCGGCTGGAAAGTTGTGTGCATTTATCATATTCCTATGCATGCTACAGATGTAATTTTATCCAGTGTCCTTCTACACAGTTCACTGAATGCTGGGGCTAGAATCCAAGGTACCATACCAAAAAAAAATCCGGTGAAATGATATTAAACAGTTGCAAACTGACATTCCAAGTGAACAAGATTAACATACATGGAAGCATGTAGAGAAGAAATTATTCATGGACAGAAGGTTCACCAGATTGATTAAGTTTGTGAATTCTAGTTCAGGGGAACCATTACACAGTTTCAGCAGAGAACAGGATGTTATTTCCATGGCTCTTTTAAACAGACATGAAGGAAATTAAATTTGTAGATAAGGAAACCTTTCTGATCTCCCTCTGTTAGGAGTATTTACACATCATTGACTGTCTTCACACTAACAGAAAAGGTCAGCAGATTTTTGCCAACTGTCAGAATTTGTCATCTAAACCATTCCACAAATTAGCAACAACAGAAACTTCTCTATCAATGCATACAACTTCATAAGCTATGCTTATGTAATGAGATTCATACTTGTATATGTGTATGAAGGGCCTTACATTTTGTAACTTATATCGTTTAATTATTATGGCTGGTTACTTCTTTATTTTGTTTGTAATGATCCTGTGTAACTGCATTGTCATCTTTAATTGTAACTAAAAATGTATTTATATATGTAGAACCTTTTGTATCTGTCATTAAATATATATTTAATTGGTACACGTGGGGTTTGAAGCCATATGGAAGTATGAAATATAAATATATTCAAGCATGCATTTTGTGTAAAGTAAATATTCTGTATTGTGTTTTATTAAGGCAGTATTCTGTGTAGTTTTATGATTTGTTCCCAGTCTTGACCATAGCTTAAGGTCCATTTATTCATACAAAAGTGAAATAATCTGTATACTAGCGTTCCATGTAATGTTCTGATCATTATTTGCCCCTCATTTTGCAGCTTTGTTAGTGAGTGCTGTGATATCTTCTTTAATTCTGAATTACTTTGTGAAATTGTTTTACATTTGATACATGCAGAATCACTTTTACTTGACCTTGAAGGATTCTAATGATGGTGTACTGCAGTGAGCTTGACTGATGTTTTGGGCACTCTCTGCAGTTTTGGCTTTGTTATACCACAAAATTTTGAAAATTGAGCGTGCTTTCATTTTGAGGCAGAAGAGGGAGAACAATAACCTGTTTTGGTGGGCCTCTTTGTGTTGACAAAAACAAGCTCTTTCATACAGGCTCACAAAATATATTATTCTTGCTCCCCCGTACTGCAGCTGGAGATGAAAACAGACTCAATTTCTAGAACACTGTGGTACAGAAAACCTCGAGACATTGGAATGGACAATGTCTGAAACACCGGTAAAATGTAACCACTTCCTTCTGCTTCAGTTCACTTTCACTGTCAGTGAAATTAAATTAAAACAATTATATGTTTTTCACCCCTTTCAGAACTTCATGAGCACCCATTTCACCACCCCATCCAAGAGGCACAGCTGTTGGAGAAAGGCTTAGGGTAGAGCCTGTATTACAAACTCAAACAATGCACAGAACATTTGGCCTTGGAAGCAGAAGCTGCCAGTACGTTTCCCAACCTAAAGGGTCAAGAGTGTTTATGGTTTACTGTTGCTAGAAACATAAAACTATTAATAAACAGAATGCCCAAAGAACCAAGTATGAGTATAACTTAATAAATAAGATAAAAGTGAAAGTAATAGAAAACACTTTAGTAATCACTAAAGTGGACAAACGGAAAACACTAGTAATCCTTGAAAAAGAAGACTGTCATAACAAAGTACATACTTTTCTACAAGACAATGAATGTACAAAACTCAATTGTAGTCTATTTAATGCACACCAGAAAGGACTAACAACCACCATGAAACTCCATAATTAGTACAGTACCTAAACAGCAATTTGGAAGTTCTGAGATATGAAACCAGAATCTCATAATCACATGCATTGATAACATACATAAACAACCACAAAAAGAGTTACAAACTGATGCAACTGTCCAGCATGTTTACTAGCCTCAAGATTATCCCCTGTAATGTAAGAAATGATGATATACAATATACATAATTTAACACCGATTATGAAACTGGCATAAGTGGCATTATCAGAATGTAATGTCACTATAGTTCCAATATGTACACAAATATATCTATCAAAGTAGCTATATGTATGATGGAAAAATTAATCAACTTAAACTATGAAAATCAAATAGACGTGAACAAGTAAATAATAAAATTAAATGAAACAATGTTGAACAGAACTTTTGTTCTGTTTAATGGGCAATATTGTAGACAAAATGAAGATCAGAAAGTGGGGCCCCCAACCTCTGCAATTTTAGCAGAAACCCTAGTTTTCAGAACATAACATAATACATACATCATAGTACAGTACAGAATTTTAGCATATTTCACATATGTTGATATTTTAATCGTACAATATAGAACACATCAACACAGATATTATGACCGAACTTTAATAACATCCATTCCAATCTTGCCTTTACCTTAGGAAAAGAAAGTAAGAACAAATCAAATTTTCTGTACATTACACTGCATTGAACCATAAACATTCACAATACAGTATTTTCCACAAGGCAACAAGTGTTAGTACTGGAACCCATACATAACACCTCATGCCACCATATGGAACTTGAAATTGCCACAGTAAAGACCAGTCCAACCTACATGGAACAGAATAGAAAATAAACATGTATAGTATTGCCAAAATCTTATTCTCTGAACTACTTCATAGTAAACAACTCAGTTGATGTTGGTGAAGTATTGTTAGAACAAGCTGTTTAAGGTGCATCTGGCACCCAAAAAGAATTTAAATCCTGAAGGGCAAACATTCAGGGGAAGTGTTACATATTTTGTAAACCCAGTTCCGCCTAGCAACAACTGCAGCAAATTAACACTCAACAGCCTGTGTGGAATTCTAGGAGAACAATCGTTTTTGCTTTCATTCAGATTGATAGGTGAGGGAATGTTAATCTTCACGTACAGAAATAGAGTGTACACACACAGACTGTAGGGAGCAAGTGTTTTGGCTGTTTCTGGCAGGAGATGAATACATCCTAGAGATCAAATTATTAAATCATCAGTTGAAGGATAATGTATGGAAGGAGAGTGGTGAAAAATTGTAATTATGTGATAAAATTATAACGTAACATATAGGTAACACAAAATGGGATGTTGTTCCTAAGCACTCCATGAAGGCATACAGTGGGAAGTGGAGGTATAGCTTTACACATTCTTAACCTTAGCTACTTTACCCCTGGGGAGAGAGCCCTCAGAACACATTGATTAGGAGGCTGGGTAGGGCCTTGTAATGACTATGCTATCCTGGCGTCCATCAAGAATAAGTGTTTCAACGTTGTTATTATTTATATGTAAACACTATAAATATTTTAAGACTTATTTTTAACAAAGGAAATATCATAGACGTCTAACCTCAAAGGAGGTAGAACCATCTTATTGGGGGGAGTGGCGGGAGGCCTTATTCAAATTGCTAACTTTGTATTTTTAATGGAACTATGAATTTTGAACTTTTAATAAAATATTAATAATTTTAACAAGGACTGCCCTTCCTTAGCAGGTAACTAAGGGGCCATTAACACAGCATCAGCTGTTTTGTTTCAGTCAGCAACTCAGTTCACTTTTTTTTAGATATGCTGTAGGCCCCATCCATAAATGCTGTAGGATTTTTTGAATTTCCTTTCATCACATATTAAGCTGGGAAACTATTAGGGAACTTGTTCCATTTGATTTCACCTGGTAGCCCTTATTTTAATGCACCAGCAACTGAAAATTTGAGTAGTTCATTTAATTTCTATCATATTAAGCTTAGTGTGCCAACCTTTAGATACCTGATGAAGAATATGGTAACTTACTGTCAACCAAGAAGAGGAATCAAAAGAAAAAGAGGTAATAACCGACATCATGTGAGAACCATTTTCATAAATACAGTTTATCCAAAATACACAGAGAAAGTCATTCCCCTAACTCCAAAGATATACATAATCAGAGTGTGAATAAATGCATCAGAAGAAACTGGATCATCTTCATGTACAATGCCAAAGAACTGAGATTTGTAAACAAAATCATGAAAGATGGAATTATAGGAACAGCATTCAGAACCAGTGATTACTATCCAGAAACATGAAGCTTACATATATAAAACAAGCAAATATGTGAACAGTGTGATATATGCACAGAAATACGTAGACTGTCCACTTCAATATATAGGTCAAACAGAGAGATCGTACAAACATACTTCAAAGAACATACGCAGGCTATTAAATGCAGTAAAAAGACACATCAAGCTATGCACTACAGATATTTAATTCTAGTCATCAGTATGGGAATATTAACCTTTAAAGTACAAGGTACTGTATTCAAAGACCTGTAACCATAGCTGGCCCAATTTAAATGCCACCTTGGTGCTATGCTGTGTCTTTTTGTCCACAGTCTGCAAGCGAGACACTCGCTGCCATGTCTTAAAAAAGACAGTGGTCGTTCAAAGGTTAATAGCATTTTGGACAAAATACAAACAAACAGCAAGGATGCACATATGAATACAATGAAAAGAATGCCCTATATACCTATGCCTAAAAATAAAATACATTTAAATAAAAACTACACACACAATTTCAATCTGATATCCATTACTTCACACCACTACAACAGATGGCAGGATCAAAACAGGGAAAACGAAAAACACAGCAGGGTAGTGTAACAGGCATGCAGCATTATTACACCCACTCAAGGACACAGGTCAACACAACAGAAGATGCTAGAAACACAGTATGAAAACACATTTAGTAGTCCACGGACATATATGCTATATGGGGAGGGAATAACAGATCCATGATCAGCACTTGTGCTTTTTTGTGCTTTATGGCTTTATGTAAGCGTGTTTTGTGGTTCAATTCTTGAACTACAGACAGTTATGAAAGGGCTTTTTGTAATTCCCATCAATTCCAGTAGGCAGATTTTGGAGCAGTGTCTTAAATTAGGCTATAAACAGTTCTTGCCAACTTCTTTCTCAGTCTTTCACCATGATTATCCAGTCAGTACTGTTATTCATATAGATCGTCATTAAAGTAACACCTGTAAAATTTCCCATTTCCTTTCTATTCGTGATTGACAAGTAAGAAAAAGGCCTGTTTTTAATATGGTACAACTGTCTTCTTACTCTGTGCATGACTTAAAGTGGCTAGAAGGATAATCCTCTAGCTCTGTCCTTTGAGGACCACGTTAAAATACACTCATTTCTAAGCTGTTCTGTTATGTTTTCATCTAAATGTTGAATACTGTCAAGTTATATGTTTGTTGAATATTTCCAAAATATGATCGAGAGACTGGAAGTCTTGTTTCAATCCCATGCCAGTCCCTGCAGGATTTGATGTGGAGCTGGGACAGGTTTTCTCTTCCCCAGTGAGATGTCATTCCATGAACAATCCAAATTCATATTTAGTCATATGACAATGAAGCTATATAGCAGAGATGCTGATGGCATCACTCAACAACACACCACACATGCAGGCATGTACATACAACACACCTGCCAGTCTTTCCATCTAGTCTGTATTTGTCCACATTGCTGCAGCTAGAATTAAGTCCTTCAGGAACTGCCAGTACCTTTAATGACCTTGAAATGATGTGGAACAAAGTAATCATAGCCTAATTGGAGACACTGTCATGGCACGTGTCTGTAGAGGTTGAGAAATACCCTGAAAATCCTCATTAAAGTAGTCTCTGGGCTGAGATCACCACTTAATTATAACATTATAATGTGTTAGAGTAGAATCAACTGTTGGATCTGCCTATGCCTCTTCAGACCAATGGGAGTTTGTTTGGGCAAGTGTATACAGTACTATGTGTCATTATTCAAAATTTGTATCTGCCCATAAGCAGCAGTCATGTTTCCTTTGCAATTTGCCTGAATTTTGGACTCTGCCCATATGATAGTAGACATAAGTGGCATACTGACACACTGAATGTGAAAAAATGGCTGAAACTTATGTACAGAATAAATGCATTTTTCTAGCAGCCTTTGTACATAAAAAATTCCTTGATTTTATGTCAGAAACCATTCAATTCTCAAGAAGGATTCTGCTCCACTTGGTTATTTGACACGGTGTAATGCACAGTTCTTTAGAATGTCATTTGTATAACTTGACCAAAATTATAGTGCAAGGGCAAGTAACACAGATCTATGCCAAGACTTCATAGTTAACAGGACCACATGAAGCTACTGGTATTTTCTTTTTTTTTTATGTACAGACTTCGTGTTGCAAAAATGACTGTTACAATTATACAAATATACTTAAATATCTGAAATGTGTAATGTACTAATATTCAAGAAATAATGTGCAACATTCAATTTGGCTTATTCTCTTTACACATACACTAACTACTAGACTCTGAATGTGAGAACTCACAGTTTGGAGCTGTGATTATTTATATGTTTGGAAATACTGTTTTTCTAGCTTTTTTCGTATTCCCCTCAATTTGAAAAAAACCATAAAAATAAAACAAGTCCTTTGTTCTGGTGTCCATTCTTCTGGGATATGGTGCCATGTCACTGGGCAAATGGTTTCCTACATGTTGAGACAGCAAAGGGGGATCATTAGACCCTTAAAGGTGATACCACTATGCTGTCTTGAAACATTGGGCACAAATGATCCAGTAACATGATGCCATATCTCATAAGACTGGAGACCTCGGATGCAGCATTGCAACAGCCTAAAACCTCACACAGGCCTACTTCCTTGCTTTCACCATTTGGAAAAGGTAAAAAAACAGCAATAATAATATTTATATAACTAATATGAGGGACAAAAGTTTACCCCAGAGTATAGTCCTTCAAAACACAAAATAAAGCAAGAAAGTGTGTTATTTCTCTTCAGCAAACAAGTCTATAAGTTGTATGGTGTGAAAGGACTATTAAAGATGTATATAGCAAATATGACCCAGCAGGAATAAGTTTGCAAACCCTTAAAAAAATTCTCATCCAAGAGTGACTGGGCTCAGAAATAATACACAACTCAAAATCAGCAGACCATTATGATAAACCAGTGTTAACTACAACCAGCCACTGCATTTAATTTACATCCTGCCCAACTTGTTAAATCCATGTGCTCTGGGTCACTTAATTTAGGAAACAACACTTGCCACCAGAGTCGTAACTAAAGTTTGTGCACCTTGGATAAGCTACTGAATGGTGACATCTCCTTCACTGCTATATACATGTATATATATAAAGATGATTAAAAATGCTTAAATATTTGCATTTTTTAACTGATACTCTGCTTACAGTGTTGATAGAATTTGCTGGAAGGAGGGTTTACAGCAATACAGTTATTGCTTCATAACACATTCAATTCAAATTGAACTGTGAAAGTACTAAAACAACATATCATAACTTGGAGTGTTTCTTGTCTTTTCCTGATACTGCTTAAAATAATTACAAGGGCATTTTTTTTCGTGAGATAACAGACAAATACTGGGTAAAAGCTGTGTCATGTAAAGGTATATGAACAGAATTCATGCAGAGATGAAAGAACAAGCTACCTATGTGTCTATCTGCCTGATTATCTATTTATCTATCTACCTATATCTATCTGTCTATCTATCTTTCTATGAATCAATCAACAGTTGTCCAGTGTTACACTGGTTACTGGTTCTCAGTCACTTTTCGCTATATTTGCCAGCTTACATCATCAGAAGGTGTTAGATTCTTCTGCTTCATCACTCTTTCCACTTCCATTTCCCCATAATTTGAAACTGGCATTATAAACACAATAAAGGAGTGATGAGGAACTGAGGGCAACATTAGTGGTAGTTATGACTGTTACAAAGTAGCTGTGAGGAAGTGAAGAGAGCATTAGTGATATTTATGGTGGTTACAGAGTAGCTGTGAGGAAGTGAAGACAGCATTAATGGTAGTCATGATGGTCACAACATAGGGGAGGGGCTAAGAAACCATTAATGGTAGTTATGAAGAAATTCAAGACAGCATTGGTGTTAGTGATGATGGTCATGAAGTTGCTGTGAGGAACTGAAGCCAGAATTACTGGTAATTACTATGGTTAGAATGTAGCTATTAGAAAACTGAAGACAATATTTGTGGTTGTTATGATGGTGGTAATGGGGCAACAATCCACAATGACAGTCTAAAATAGACTGCAAATGAAGATATAACCATACACCTTCATTTTCTGGGAGTCAGCTTACAGAATGAAATTAAAGGTAAAATTATAATGAATCTCTGGAAACATTTAAATGATGGATTCTAATCACAGTCTTATTTTGTTGTGGCTGTATATCACATATGTTTCATCTTGCTTGCCCTGTCTGTTTCCCTTTTCCTCACTGCTTACTTGTAAACAACAGCACTGGGTCTACTCAAGTGACAGGCATTTTGATGTTGGTCATATTGTGTGAACTTTACGTACATATTCTCTTCTGAATACAACATACACCTATTATATACTAATTTATTTTATTATTATCATACATTCATAGACATTATCACTTAATTAAATATACATTTCTTCTAGTTTACTCACAAATCTGTCACTCTAGCCATATGAGAGGCCTAGCAACTTAAGAATACCACCCAGAAGAAACAGACCTCCGAAGGTACATGTTCAATAGGAAAATATACAGATACAGCCAAGACATCCAGAATTCAATGTTGCATAAGTAATTATTACATAAAAGTCGCCATTCTACATTGAATTTATTTAATACAGAAGTTTTTGTTAGGAGTTCTATATATTACGGCTGGTCATTATCCATTGTATGTCAGCTGACCTTACGATAAATCACATTGTTGGTGAAGCCATAAGATTCTTCCTACGTGGCTCCAGCTTAATCATGAAACCATCAGCTCTCTTCAGAATTATGTCTCCCTGAAGACGGAAGTCATCTTGTTTGACATCAGAGTAGACTTTGAAGTTCCTCAGGATCGTTGATAATAAAATTTTAAGCTTCAGTAATGCATACTTGCGGCCTGTAAAAGTTACAGGTTGAGTTTAAGTCCCCACCTCAACCCACAATGTGAAAGTGCTGACAACTGGAGCAGCATAAAGGCATATAATGATTAAGTCCATATACTTGCCACAATTATGAGACATGGAACTACATAAATTAAATAACACTTAATTCTGAGTACTGTTTTATGTTCTCCAGCTGAGATCAAATTCCTGCTACCACACGAGCCTATTTTGAATGATTTCAGTCATTTCTTCCCACGAACACTTCCATACAGAGATCTGTTTATAATTAAGATCAAAGTCATCTAGGATGTGAAGTTTCATTGCTGAGTGAGTAGTTCCAAGAGATTCACTGAATTGTAATGCCTTGGAAATGTCAGGAATTACTTGTCTCATGACACGTCGTCACATCTCAGAATACCTGGATCCTCAGCAATACTGCTGTGAGAACCTGAAATCTTGCACCCTTTGTACTTTATTTTGCAGTCCATGCAGAACTTCCCACCTTAATTATATTAGGTGAAGTATATCAATAATGATACTCTTCGTTTGTAATATTTGGCTCTCTCTTGTTTCTTTACCTCGCTCGTGTCAGAGTATTGTCTTCATAATTCCGTTTCTGAGTACTTTTCATTGCTGTTCTTTCCATAAGACAGAGGCAAGTAAAGCACAGCTACTTGTGTGTATATGTGTTTTTAAGGAATGTAAGACTAAGTTTGTTCTACTTTAATTTTGTTAAAAACACTTTTTTTTGTAAAGTCATTATGTTGTAATCTAGTGATAAATTTTAGAAATAACTGGATAATCAGGTTCAATTAAACCAAGGAATCACTGGAGTAGTTGAGCAACTCTGAACTTACGAAGAGGAGCTGCTTTGTGGGGTTAGCTGTAGTACAAAGTAAAGAGCACAAACTATAAAGCTCTAGCAGTTGTAATCTTCTCAATCATCCTGTCACTCACTTTCTCTTAAGTCCATCTTTTGTCCTCACCATTCCTTTCTCAGCCATGTAAGTTCAAATACAATTTGTAATTATTATATGAAACATCCCCATTGGTGTAACACTCACATGTGTATTGAAGCTTGCAATCACACACAACACACTCCTTTTCAATCGTTCATTACCTGGCAAATAGTTTCAACCTCAAGTATAGATCATCATCAGGCCATTTTACAAGAACATGAATGCATCCAGAAACTAAGTACCATAAGGCACGAGATCTCTCCCTTTTCCATTACAAATACATTAAAAATTTATATACAGTGTATAAAGGTATAGTCAATTGGGCACAAATGGCCTATCATTGAGGTCTAGGTGCAGTGGGTCCTGTTCGAACCCAAACATTATTCTATAGTCAACTGAAATAGGCCCAAGGACATTTAAAAAAATACTACGTACCAGAAACTTAGGTAAAAATAAAATATGAATTTTATTGTATTTCAACTGTGATATTTCTTGAAAGATGTATTCAAAAACAGAAATACTATGTGTGTTGGATGCTACTGGATCACTCCATTTATCCCAATGTACTGCCAAGGTAGTCAACTATAAACAGCTGGAAGGAACACGCAACGAACTACCAACACACCCCATAAACTGTTTAAGCTTACCTATATTCCATGTTGCACTGGAAATGTGACAGAAGTGTCCGAACATGATGCCTCTTCCGTCTAACAGTGTTCCACTTTATTTTTTCTCCTATATAAACATCTAGTTTTTGGAAATATGTGCACTTATTCTTTGCATAACCACTTTTTTTTCTGCAACACTCACACTTCACTTATATCCTAATGTACCAGGTGGAAAAACAGTGCCAGGTGGAGTGCAAGCTAAAAAAACATGTTACCTTGTTTCATATCCAAGTAACCCATGAAAGAATTAGTGTGCCAACAATAAAAAGTATATAAGTGCAACACTTAGTAGTTTCCATTTTGGCTCTATAGAGTTTTGGTTTTGTCAGTCCTAACTAATGCTACTATTGCTACTGCCACTGCTGCTACTACTGCTACTGCTGCTGCTGCTGCTACTACTACCACCACCACCACCACCACCACCACTACTGCTGCTGCTGCTAACAATTCTAAGAATATAACAGCAATATCACATATTATATATTTAATTCATTACGCTATTCATCCTTACCGACACAGCTTCTTGGGCCGGCACTGAAGGGGATGAAAGAATAAAAGTTTCTTTCTGCCGCCTTCTCTGGCAGGTGGTTGTCAGGATTGAATACATCTGGGTTATCCCAATACTCCTCCATACGGTGTGTCTTGTATGTAACAATAACGATCGTAGCTCCCTTGGGCACTATACAGTCCTGTGACACTACACACACAAACACAGACTCAGTGCTTTATTCCAGACTGAATGAACCTTCGGGTTCCATACAATGCCGGGAATTTCTTGACTAGGTGAGAACTGGTTAGCTTCTCAAGTAGAACTCTGCTCCATGAAGCAAGTAAGCAAGTAAGTAAGTGGTGTAATGGAAGGACCTTTCAGTCACTGAAGTATTCGGCATGGTACAAAATAAAGAAAAGTGAAGAAGAGCTAATTTTACACAAGCACGGCTGAATGGCGTGTTTCAAACACGAGGCTCAATGCTGTGAACTAATTACACCGCCAGTCGCTATGTGGCGATAGTGACGTTCGCTGTGCGCCGCTCAGTCCTAATCTGTCCTAACCAATAAAGGAAAACGCCCTGTGTGGGTCTGGAGGCTCCCAGCAGTGCCCAACAAGATAACACAATGTGGCACTTTCGAGTAACAATTGTTTCAGCGGAAAAGCAATAGTGCTTTCTTGATGTGTTTGTTGAGCTATTTGTCATTGTCAATAATATATAAATCTTGAGTGTTGCACAAGAATGCGTTTATGACGAATTTATGTCGCCAGCAACAATAAAAGTCCTCATGTAAAATTCCCGAAATTTTTGTCCAATATCAGCCAAATTCATAAAAGACCCCAATATTAAATTTCACGGAAATCCATCCAGTGGGAGCCGCGCTGATGCATGCGGACAGACGGACGGACATGAAGTTCTTTTCTCCTCAGTATTTGTTCATTTATTTTCATTATTCGAGCCGTATTACAACGTGTGTTGAACTGGACATTTATAGTTGTAAGCGACATTTGAAATTCCATTATTTTCAGTATTGAACTGTCTGTAATCAAATTATAACCAATGTATCTTATTCCTAAATATGTCACGAAAATTACTATTGTAAACGTAACGATTACAATACTTGTTATATATTTCGAACATTCATACAACGTTTAACAGACTTTGACATGTGAGTGATGTCTAATATAATGTATTGCTACCCTTCTTCATGCTGTGTTCGTTTTAGGAATACTGACGTTGAAGTAATTACGATTTTAAATTGGCGATTTACTTAAGTAAAAGCTTAAAGTATCCGTACTTTTTATATTATTTGGAACATTCCATCGAAAGGTTACATTTTTCTTGCTGCGGGAACCGGTTAACAAAATGTTGGTATTCGGCCATCTATTTGGGTGACACGTATGTACGTTAGAATTGTGTGGTGAACTTCCTTATATTCTCAGTCGGGGGTGGGAGGGGGGGGGCAGAGTACGTTGCGTGGAAAACTGATTGGGACGTATAGGGAAAGGGCAGCTCAGGCAATTGGGCAAATGAGCCATGCAACTTGCTGTTCTTGTACAACCCTGAATATGGAGATAGCAAGTTCCTTCGAAAAGTCTGTAACTATCAATGGACACAGAATCATATCCCAGAAAACTGTAGTTTTTAATATTGGCGCTATTAAAGCACAGAATTTATTGAATTTATTACAGACTGAGTTTATGCGCGTCTTTGTGTTACCCAGTTTGACGTCTTCCTGCAGTTTTCTGGCAATGGCTGGTACAGGGGGATATAGGCGTAGAGTCTCCAGCAGGCACCTTTCAAGGAACTTCATCTCCAGCGTGTCGGCAAATGTTGCTGGCCGATCGGAATCTCCAAATATATGGTTCAGTTCCTGGACGCACATTTCCTGCAAAATTCAGATGTAATCCTGTCTCAGACACTCAGTGTTACAAAATGCTCTTCCCCATACGAGCCATGAATCTCTGAATTATGTTGCGATGTGAGACAACATTATAATACAGTGAATAGACAAAATGTAACCGAGTGGCGGGACGATTAAAAGCAAAGCTGGTTAATCCTGGAAGCGATGTGCAGTGCTCGCCGACTTGCGACACATTTGACGTCACTCGTACTTGCGACCATCATGCAATCGAAAAGCCGCGCCGCTTGTACACGCGGTGCCCCTGCTTGCGAGTTGATGCTCAGCGCATTCCATTTGCTCCGATTTTTATCAGTTCGTTGCGATGTTGTATGCAGTACCGTTATTTGGGTGTCTGATTCATGCCTAAATTTTACTAGTTTACTTGTGGGCAGTTAATTTGTAGTAGGATGACCAGAATTGGAAAAATAAAAAAATGGTATCCTTTACCGTGACGGTGAGAAGGTTTCATGTGTTTACTGTTTACACAAATTATATTTAAAACTAAAAAATTTACAATAAAACTGAGGCAGCACATTTATTCTAAACTTCGAAATTACTAATAAAAATTACACAAGCATTTGTACCAGTACGGATGCCTAACATCATGTTCGGCAGGACAACGAGACGTGACAGTGAAAATCAGGACGATTCCTTTTGAAAAGGGACGTCTGGTCGACCTAACGTTTGGGCGTGTTACATAAGGCTTCAAGCCTGCATACGGATACCACACCACCACAGCCAGACCACAACGTAACACCAACACACATCGAACCAGAACAATACAACCCATGAAATAACTCAACAAATAAGTCGCAAGCTCCTGAGGATGGATGTATTAACATCCGAAACATGTTGAGCATTAAAT
>Ga0123357_10004563_pt1 | contig 16306 bp, 5 predicted proteins | sample TergutEmb28metaG_FD_89873 | JGI IMG/M metagenome (GOLD analysis project Ga0123357, IMG submission 89873) | Embiratermes neotenicus P4 segment gut microbial communities from Petit-Saut dam, French Guiana - Emb289 P4 | ecosystem: Host-associated > Arthropoda: Insects > Digestive system > Gut ... | reverse complement strand
GCGGCTAAAGTGGGAACATCTAAAGGCGGGGGAAAGCAATGGCAAACTACCCCCAAGAACTTGCCCAGGATGCAGTGTGCCAGAGCCATACCGGTCACATGACTGGGCTCTGGTTCCTGCCAATCCCGGCCTTCAAGGCTGAATACTAATGAATGAATGAATTGTATTATAATCAATTGATGTCATGAAGTTGGTGCTGTAGATATGTAAGTTTGATGAGGTATTCCTTGTGAAATGGATCTTGTGTGTGTGTGTATATATATGTGTATATATTATTGGGATCATTCTGAAATAATATTAAAACAGCAATGAATAAGTATAAATAGTAACAATATATAAAACATATGGCAGAAACACGGTGGCGCAGTTGGTTGATGCACTGTGCTACAAGCCGGAAGGTCACAGGTTTGATTCCCAATGATGTCATTGGAATTTTTCATTGACATAATCCTTCCGGTCGCAGTGTGGCCCTGGGGTCGATTCAGCTTCTAAGAGAAATTAGTACCAGGAATATTTTCTGGGGTAGAAAAGGCAGCTGGTGCATGGGGCTGACCTTACCACCTTATGCCGACTGTTTTGACATCTGGGAACCTCAACCTCCTGGAACCCACAGGGCCTGTTCAGACCTGTAACGGGATTGCTTTACCTTTACCTTTTATATGAAATATATATGAAGAAATATGATATATACACCCACATGGCATAAACACAGCACCAACTGCAAGACATCAAATGAGTTTAATACAATTGTAACGTATTTTATATATGTATAATCTATTTTTTATACAGATATTGCAAGTAGACACCCTGAGGATGACCCAATAAAGGTCGAAACATGTCAGAGTTATAATGCTTGAAGTGTAAAAACTGTATATTGTAACAGTGCATTTGTTGGTATATTCTTGAATTTTAACAATTAGTGCACGGACATTGAATACCATAAAGTTCCGTAACAGACAAATTGAAACTTACTGAACACATGATGTGCCTGTAATTTTGTTACTTCTTACTAGCTGTTTGCTTGTAATGGGTCGTAAGAGCAGCGTTCTTATTTAATGCTGTTGAATGGTCATTATGACAAACTTTCAACATAGAAATAATGTAATTAAGAAAAATAAATTCTGTATCTTCTTGTATTTCAACACGTATATTTTTTTCAAAAAAAATTCACAACACATGAAAATGAAATCGGATGAAAAGGCTTCTGATTATGTTATTGGGACCATGCCATGGTTTAGGTGGTTAGTCACTGGCTTCTCACTGCAAAGGTCTGGTTCAATCCGAGGTCAGTCTGTGTGGGTCTTGTGGTGAACAGAGTGGCAATAGGAAAGGTTTTTCTCAGGCTGCTTTCGTTTTCTTATGTCAGTATCATTCCATCAGTGCTCCACATCCATCCATTCATTCATTCGTCAACTGACATATACTCTTAGCAATAGACCATCATTAAGTAACATGCCAAAAGACACATTACTGGAGTCTGCATGTTGTCCAAAACTAGCTTCCTAACATGTTTCAAAAATTGCTGGAACCAGGTTATAATAAATGAAATGTAAGTAACTGGCTGCAATTAAAGCAAATGATCATAACAATTGCATTTATCATAAGTGTATATTTGGAGGCTGTTAAGTTTCTATGTAAACACATTCTCTTACCACATGGCTGTGTGTTTATTTCTGTAGTAATGTGATTAATAAATGCTGTTATTTTGAAACTTCCTTTAACAAAATTGAAGTACAGAACCAAACCTATAAATCTGTGTATCATATTGGCCCAAATAATTAAAGATAAGAATTTTTTTCCTAATTTATTATCTGATGGGGTGGGGTGTTACCTTATAATCATTTGCGAAGTTAAACATGGTCTGTTTGGGCATGTTCATGAAACCTGAAGGTTGTGAATGGGGCAGTAATCTTATAATGGGTTACGTATGGGATTTAGTATAACAAAACCTTTCCTACCAGATCCACTGTAAATATGTTTTTTATTATTATTCCGTAATCATGCCACCATTTTGTGCTGTATACAGTGGAATCCTGATTTAAGATCTCTTGAACTCATGGCTAATAATTATGTATTTTAAAAAACAGCAGATTTTTGTTTTGTTTAATTGTGAAGACCATTAACATATGCTGTAGCTTTGTGAAGTAACAGTCAAACCCCAGACATTTCTACAAATAAAAAAAAAAATCTGCCCAGATGGAAATTTTTGGGTTGAAAATGAGGACATATATGGGGAAAAGAGGATACATGGTAGCCCTACACACCATGTAACCTTCTAAGTACAGTGATATCTCGGCTAACGAGTGACCCTGCTAACGAATTTTTTGGCTAACGATTTTTTTCGCTGTTTTTCGGACTCGGCTAACGAATGTTTTAGTGGATGCATGCGCTAACATAAAGCAGCAAACATGAACGGTCGGGCCATTCCAGGAGCTTATCTTTTCCGTCTGTATCACGTTTTGGCTAACGAATGTGATTCTGGAACAAATTATCTTCGTTAGCCGAGGTATCACTGTAGTCCCTTGTCTGAAAGGTACACAATGCCTCCATTTTGAGGTTGTAAGTGGAAGCGTATGCATTATCTTCCTCCAAAACAGTTCAGGGCAATACCTGGTTCACATTCCATGTAAGAAAAGCAATGATTCTCAATCTCATTTATTTAAACACAGAATATCGACCATGGTACACGACATTTTTACAGTTTCCAATCAACTGATCTTAATATAAATCTGAGAAATTATGTGATACAGTGTGCAGTATCATCACAAATATGTTATATATATTATTCCATAAAAAAGAGAAACTCTATAATAAAAATATAATTTGCATATTTTGTGGAAGCTCCATATGGCATATCATTTGTAATACCAAGGCACATTAATTGTGTACTTTTATACATGTTGGCAGTAATAGAAAACACTGATGTCTGTACAGATATGCCTTGCTGCCAGATGACACCAATGTTTCCAAAGAACATTTACCTTACTGAACACAGAGGACACTTGTGTCCACTCTGTCAGGTTTCAATGTGGTTTCAGAAAGCCACTATGGATCCCCTCAGAGTGGGCTATTTCTAGAGCAATGTGTCTCCTATGGCCTGTGGATAGTGGTACAGCTGTGATAATTTGTAACTGTAAAAATGACATACGTCTGATCAATAAGCCTGGGATAAAGAATATCAATACGGAGGATTCAGGTCTTCTGCAATGTGATGCTGAGTCACTGGGTGAGCGGATCACCATGCTTTTAAGGATCTGGGAGGGTCAGACAGTCCAAGAACTGCTTGATCCTCCCAGATGAAGGCATCACATCTCACTGAAACACTGAGAACCACTATACCACTCTTAGAATGCCCAGTCTTGCAGTATCAGTAGGCAAAGTGACATTAAATATGTCATGGTAACTCTACTGCCTAACCCAAAGCACTGATTACAAATCTTAATTTAAGGCAGTGGCAGTCATACCTTTACACACACTAAGACATGCAATTGACTTTGTGGCCATGTACAAGTGATAATCCACAAGCCTAACAATTGCCTGGTAAAACATAATGAGTTCCTAAATAAGTAAATCAGTGAATTCAACTGTATTGCTCTCAATGACAGCATGAAGTGTAATACACACTGCACCATGTCAAGAAAGCAGACTTGCTAGCCTAAGTGTGTGCGTACGAACACTTATAATTAATCTCATGGGGAACCAAACCTACATCCCTTCAGACAAAATTGTGTAACATACTTGAAGAACAGTCAAGCTGCTGGTGCACTAACTGAATTCAGTCTGACTCACTAAGGTTGTGCAAAGACAGATCTATTGTGATGTAAGATCCTCACAGCAGTGAGAACATCACAATTAGTCTTGTTCAATGTGAAGCCATTTTATAGGCACATTTCTCCTAACAGTTGTGTCCATCTATCACACTGGATACCCAATTGTTTTTCATACAACACCTATGTTGTGCTGCGCAACCAAGTCTAGAGAAGTTGCGGTTCTACCATATTAGCATCTGGTGACTCAGACTGAATTCAGTGTGCCAGCACCAGTCTCCCATAGCTCAATTGTTATCCCAAGTTTTACATTTGAAATACACACAGCTATCACTGAAGGCCTCAATAATTTCATTGCAATCAAACAATCTTGCACACTACTGTACTAAAGGTGTACTTTAAGTGCAGTATATACAGTAAAATCGCCATCTCAAGGTTTCTTTGCGAAACAGATGATAAAAACACTATAAAAAAAATTCATTTGGAGGAAATTTTACACACAGCTTACTGACCTTGGATCACTAAATTTTCCTGCAGTCAGAGTACATCAAATACCTACAAACAGCCTCTGAAATACATTATAACTGCCTGTTCCTATAAGACTAGTATCTGTGTGTGTCTGTATGATATTCTAAAATTTACAAATGAACAATTACACTTACAATTTGCTGTTGATGTATGCTTCGTTATACAAGTAACTTGTTTCGTACCAAAATTTGCACATTTCATTCCAAAGGATCGAGTTAAATGAGGGGTAGTGACAGTTTCTGCCATTTCAGCATTAATTGTTTGGATCTCATAACACACTAAGTTATTACGCCACACACCCACTGTGTTGTTTTCTAGCAATTTTGCTTTGGTGCAACACCAATCTTCCAACCTCTACCAGCGGGTCAGTGGTAATTCCATGTACTCACAACTAATAAGAGAAGTAACAACCAAGATGATGGACTTCGGAGATGTGACATTATGTAGCTTGGCAAATGTGCACCAACATTTCAGAGGACCCTGCTGTCTCCATTAACATGGTATATGAATAATCAAATCAATCTGCCCTGATGATGAAGGCACCAGGTTCCTCTGAAACATCTGTACATAGCTAATGGACTACACAGTGTCACATCCCAGAAGACTGCAATTTTCGTAGCTGCAACCATAAAAACCGTATATCTCACATTATAAATGTTGTTTGAATTTCTGATTTCTTTTTGCTAAGAACCACTCATACTGGAAAAACAGCTGATGTAAAAAACACCAATAAAACTGTTGTACAAGCAATACCTACTCAAGTGCATTATTATCTTGTCATCACTGAAGGTTGGGCCACATCCTTGTGGTGGCCAGCTCTGAGGTTTACAGTGCAGTAGGGAGATACCTGTAGCATGCATATCACAGAGTGATTCTCAAGTGCAGCAACAAGATTTTTGCATGAATAATCATACAAGGTATGAAATATATACATAATTCTGATAAGTTCACTCCATCTTTTATATTTCATTAACTTCTAGACTTATGGAAAACCAGTGTTTGGTATAAAATGTTTAATTTCTCTACAAGTTTACTTAAGTAGACTTTTCGCTCCAATAAATATATAGCAACTTGTGGGGATGATTTCTTGGAAGTTAATGAAGGTCTTACTGTAAGGTGTCCATTACTGTTGTTCAGTTTTAACAAAAACTGGACCATGGTCATAAATGTAGTCAAATGCCCCAGTCTCAAATGCCATAAAAATTTGTTCAGGGTCCTTGAGTCATTACAGACATACATACATACATGTAAATGTTCCATTTTTCCATTTGTGCATTATGATTCAATTGTTACACTGTAAACCAACAAATGCACACACTTTATTAGAATTACAGTAATGTTATGTCAACTGCTGTATGTTGCGGGCCTCACTGACACATCATCAGGGAGTGGACAGTTGCATAAAACAACTGTTTAACATTTTTATCATCTCCAGTATGTAGAAGAACTGTCGTTAAGTTCGTCGGTGTGTGATTTACAATAGATGGGTACATGCACAGTAATTGGAGTGGCCCATGAATACAATCAAATCAACGCTACAGCGTGACTAGGAAACAAATGGTATGGCACTAACGCGACTCTGATTATTTAATATCACAGCATTAACAGTCACTCCCCTCAGAAACTCCATCCTGAAGATGGAAGTAATGTTCGTCCAAAATGTTGGTAACCATATACCAATGTCACATCCCACAAAACTGCAGTGACAGTCTCCAATCTCATACACATCTCCAGTTTTAAAAAAAAATGCTAAAATATGAACTGCTCTGGCTGTGTTGCATATTTGAAACTTCCATTCCACTGGTAAAATATATCCAGCAGCAGGTTACAGAACTTGAATTTTCTTTTCAAACAGAACAACAAACAGAAAATTCAGTAATAATAATAATAATAATAATAATACTGTAACAAATTAAAAGCTCATAAATACAGCATATACATGAGGCTAAGGCACAGTCTGTCAGCAACTCATTTACAAAAGTTTAATGCGAATACTACAGAAACAGTTTGATACTTCATCATGCACCTGCTTACAGTCCAACACAATCTGTTATATAAAATATGCTGCCAAACCAGAATTACTCCAACAATCATACATTCTACACCAAAGTCGTTGCACTTGTGCAACATTTGTACACAATCTCTGTATGAACACCAGAAAGGCTTCACATTGGACCAAATCCAGTATTTCTCTTAGCAGTCATTTGATAGCATGATGCAGGTATGGTACAATGCACAGAATATTACTACTTTGTATCATAAATGTAATATCTATCATTCCTATTATCCCTAAATTACAATCTCGACAACGGATGTGAGTTATATCACATGGCAAATAGTTCAAGTGGAGTTGACTAGAGACAATTAACAGCACGGTCCTCCTTTTGAAGCTAGTAGTTGCTGAAATAATTACAAAATTCTCCACACTTTATGCAACCAGAGTGACTGTCATAATGTTTGAAACAGCCAATCACCAGTCCTTGTATGAACCACACAAAACAAGCCCACCACCTCCCATTTTATTTCTACAATACAGTGGTGCTCAATTTATACTGCAGCTCACACCCCTTTTCTTCTCAAATTATGCTCTTGAACCCATATGAAGTATTGTTTAAGCAGGCCAGTTTTTTAAGACTAAGATATAGCATAATTATCAAATGAGACAAAATCAAGTACTTATTTTAATTTCACAGTAGCATTATGCAAAATGTTGCACACCTCACAGTCCTGCTTAAGTATCACTGCTTTAATACTGTGTTCCCATCTATGCCTATGTCTTCCAGATGGTCCTTTCCTTCAGGTTTTCCAAACAAAACTCTGTTGTATGCATCTCGCTTCTCTCCTACACAGTTTTGTCCATCCCGTTACTCCCTCCCTCTTGAGTTCAAATACTCCCCTCAGCATGTGCTCACATTTCACACTCATTCTGTCAACTGATTCAGTCACTTTTCTTTTAACTTTTGTACAGTCTTTGCTTGCTTAGTGACTTTCAGAGCTCAGACTAAGTAGTGTTGAATGCCTGAATGATGACTAAATAATGAGACAGAAAGGAAATGGAAGCAAGCAGTCACATCCCAATATGAAGTGTTATATTAATTTTATGTATGTGTAATTATAAAATTTAAACAATGTTGACAAACTTGATAAGACATTAAGATTAATGTACTGGGATGAGGTGATGTGTATATTAGTAGAAGGGTACCAACCTTCTGGAGGACATATGTTGTCTGTCCTCAAGGTAAAGCAGTCCTTCAGATGGTGCAAAAGCAGTTCCTCACAAATGTTGGTATCCAAATACCACACTACATGGCATCACGTCCCAGAAAACTGTAGTCTTGATTTTTAACCATGTACAGTTCAATGCCTTATGATCATAATGAATGGTAAAGAATATGTGACTACATTGGGAATCAATTACTGCCACAGCACAGTTGAAACAACATACTGTATTATGTGACATTTGAAAATCTGTGAATGATACATTACTGAATAAGACATCAACCCTCATTTGCCTGCAGATGAAGAAGACAACAACTAGCTTACTCCAGAACAAAATCAAAATGCTATGTTCCTAAAATGAGGTAGTCTGGAGGTACTGAATTACAGTGAAACTTAACACTTTAAACCAACCAGTCATCTGAAAATTTAGACATTATTATAAGCTCATGGTTTTCTACAGCATAATGCTGTTTAGTTCACTACAAAGATACCAGTGTTCTTGTGGAAAATGTCACATATCCAATGACCTTAATCTCTCCATTCACTGCCATGAGAAATTCTCACAGATAATCTGTTTTTACACCAATGGTATACATTATGCAGTTCCCATGTGATGGCCAGTAACAAAAACAGGACCAACATACTCCATGCATGTCATAGAGGTGACTAAAATGGATACCCAGTGTCCAAGAGTACAGCTGGGCCACCCTGTCTCCAGAGGGGGGGACATAAATGTAGAGGCCTGATCCACGAGTCTGTGGTTGGATATGAAGCTAATTCCCTCACCCTGTAAAACAACTTCTGTCACAAAACCCCAACAGATGCAAGCAGGATGGAATGAGAATTGTTCACCCAGCAAGAATAAATGCCTGGAGCTAACAACTGGAAAGCCAAAGCAACAAACAGAATGGAGTAAAGAAACATCACTGGGGCGGTCAAGGTTGGAACCAGGCTGTAGTACCAATATGATGATACATTATGCAGAATCAGCATACATCATATGAACTAAAGAATGGTACATTTATTGCCAAAGATTCATAAAGGAAGAGAAATGAATAAAAGGTGGGGAGACCAGAAAAAAAAAAGACCACTTGTAAGAAGACATGGCACAGACGGGAGGAAAATTTGAAAACAGATCTTAAAGAAATATGATGGGAAAGTGTGGACTCGACTGATGTGACTCAGGAGAGTGAAAAGTGGTGGGTTTTTGTGAACACAGTAATGAACATTTGTGTTCTATATAATGCAACAAATACATCTGTGTTATATAAAATGCAACGAATTTCTCAACTAGCTGAGAAATGAGTGACTATTCAAGAAGGAAAAGGCTCCATGGAGCCAGTCACTTATTTAGCGTTCAGCAGAGGTGCAATAATATGCAAATAATTTTATCTAATACTATGACATAGTATGATTCTGTGCATTCATTTAACAAGCAAATAAAACTGCAGCTTCAGATAAATGATTTGTAAAGATTATTAAAACACATAAAAACATTTTAAAACTTCCATAAACGCTGGGTTAATACTGAATTAAAATCATTATTCAAGTGCCTGAAAAATATCTTCAAAATACATGGCTTCATTCTAAACAAAAAACAGATAAAAATTATGGAAACAAATATCACCAGTTATTAATCTGCAGTCTGAAATTAGTTAAGCCCATGTTTCAGAAAATGAGGATATGAAATATTACACTTATTTAAGAAATATGTAATTCAATTAACAGTACATACCTATCATATACACCCTGCAATCAGAGTTTGTAAAAAGAAGAATCGTGGAAAACAGAATTCAGGCATCACAGCAAACTATAACCAAGTCAGAACAGGATAATTTCCATACTACCACCGCCTTCTGTAGAAAACATTCACTAACAGACTGAAAATCGTGGTTCTTGACCTGCATTTCTTTAGTTCTCGATGTTCATCCAGAACTCTGCACTGCCACAATTTACTTTATGGCCTAGCCTGCTGTAATACAAGTGACTAGGCTACAGGCTGGCTAGCTGAGGAAGCTTGATTAGATTCCCAGCAGGGACAAGAGATTTTTATCTTCACAAAAGTATTCAGACTGGCTCTGGAGCTCACCTAGCCTTCTATACAAGATGTCCAATGCAATCTTGGACCAGAAGTACAGTAGCAGTGCACCAAGAACAACTGTATTACTATTACTAATGGTGCTCATAAATCAGCTCTATATTGCTGGTGTTGGCAGGTGGTTTTCATGTCATATGCTGTAGATGTCACTGGAATCTAATGCTACAACACATTATTTTGGTCCTACAAAAACAGTATAATGTGTGGAAAATAACCAGCAGTGGTGTCTGGCTTACTGCTTAAAAACTACAGCAGTTAAAAAGAACACAGAGGGCAGATGGATTCCTGTAAAGGCAACATACAGGGTATTTCTTTTTGAGGGCAGTGTACTTCCTGTAATGGCAAAAGGAAGGAAATTTCTTTTTGCGGGCAGTGTATTTCATGTAATGGCAATAGGAAAGGAATTTATTTCAGATATTTATGGCATTACAAATATACACAATTTTAAACTGACGGTAAGTAAGCCAAAATACTTGTTAAGGAATTTGTCTTTAAAATTTTAGAATCATATTTCACAAAACTGACATACCCACAAAATTATGCGAGCAGAACTTGCAAATTTACATAGCGAGAAAGGGGCATTATATACCGAACCCTGCCAATGATACTAATAGTCCATTAAAACTTAGGTTCATACTATAGCATGCCATGATGGCATTAAGAGTGAGCACAGGTACTGTGCCACCGGATCTTTAACTTCGGTACAAGATGGCAGTGGGTGATCAACATCATACCCTAGCTGTTTTAACTCTGGGAAAGGCCCAGTACCCACTGTATAGGAGGCTAGGTGGGCCAATGGTCCGATCTGCAGAAAATCTCACTCCACCAGGGTTCAAACCCTGAACTGTCCAACCTGTAGAGTCACTATACTGACCACACTATTAATGGTCCAGTACCTACCCTTTACTTGAGCCACATAGCTGCCATAACAAAATATTTCCGTGTCTTGTTTCAACACGGTGATCCCCTGTGATGTGATTCCGTGTAATTTTATGGTTGGGTGCCAATGTTTTGCAAAAGTGCTGCCTCCAACTTCTGCCTGGAAGAGAGATGCAGCAGGTTTCTTTTACACAGTGATGACTACCCATGATATTACATGACATCACAACCCAGAAGACAATGCTCTTGATACCTACTGCCAGAAAAACGTCAAATTTCACATATGTCAATATGTTTACAGGTTCTGGTACATTATTTTCCTTTATCAAATTCAGCTATATTAATACCTATACTATCATATATTTGCTTTTAAAAATAGATAATGAGCTTCCGAAAGCTCTACCACAAACAATTCTTATTTGGTACATTACAGCCATATTCCTTAAATAGAAACAGATTTAATTTTTATGGGATGGATTAATTATTCTAAGAATACTTATTTGAAGAAATGTTACTGAATATACAATCAGTTAACACACAACACAATAAAACATACAAATCACAATTTCCAGTCATGAGTAATGAATAATCACAAAAAATTTAAAGGTTCATAATTAATTTAAAAAATCATTAAATAATTCAGATATCAGAATATAAGTACAAGCATCCCCAACTGATGTGAATTCCATTCAAATCTTTTAACGTAATTTTTACTAAAGACTAGAAAATAATTAAATATGTCTTTAAAATACAATATTAGTGAACAGCAATCATCGATGTTTTTAAGCTAAGTGAATTACATATTTCTCAATTGAAATTAAAAGCAGTGAAACAAAAGGAGTAGAAAAATTTTTAGGTTTATGACCACTCTTGAGAATACACATACTGTTCGAGTCTGGGAGGCTTGTATAGTGAAAGAATTGTTAAAAAAGTGAACATCAAAGTAACAATCTTACCTTAATGTAGGAGGTTTTAATCCCCACTTGTGTTCTTACAAAACATACAGAAATTTGTTCTGTAACAAAACTTTCAACATAATAAACCGAAACTACAAACATATAGCTTTGAGGGATTGCATCTGATTATTTGCAGACCACATCCACATTGTGATCCACTCTCGGACAAAAAATTGTGTTACTCTGAATCAAATATATGTGCTCTTTCCTCATTTTTTACAGAGAATTTTAAAGCAGATCTCCATTATTTCTTTCCAGATCCTTCTTACTGAACACTGAAGATAGTCCACACATCACACTGAATGTTATATAATCTCTGCAGTTCAACGATTTACAGACTGCGATCAACAAATGTTAGATCACTTCCCATTACATGAAAACTATGTTCACCACACATTATTCCATAGGACAAAGTGCCCACATACATACCAATTCAAATCTTCTGAATTAGATTAAATACTAAGAGCAGTGTCCCTCCTATCACAAAGATGTATACAGTGTATCATTGTTAAAATTTGCTGTCTGGCATCTGCAGAAATAATCAAAGACAGCAGGACAGAATATAAATGAACAAATTCAAAGATCCCTTCCACTCAATGGCTTTGATTTTGACTTTTCATGTTCCAGTGGACAAATGGGGTTGTTGACACCTGCTCATAGTTTAAAGACACTGTCTCAACAGCAGAGTTTATTTAGCACTGAATTAAATGGAAAGGTAACTACGTACAGTATAACAAGTTAAGAAGTTAACTTGACTGCTTTTGAGGTGACACGCTGTATGTGCCTTCAGTAAGTAAAGAGAATAATGAAAAATTTGGTACATCAGCTAATATTCCAACTGAGATTCAATGCAGGAACCTTCTGAAAGTTAAGTTAGCTGTTTTAACACTTGAGGTGTAACTTAACTAGGCATCTATGTCATTAAATGACCAATGAATTGCACAGTTAAATAACAAACAGCAATTAAAACACCTGTGGCAGGCACTGTAGTCAATTCAGCAAAACAATAATAAAGTATGTATTATGTCAACAGATATAAACAATGTTAACCAGAACTTGAATGTCGTTATCACGTTAACATTAACCTTTTGACGCTGGAATTTAGCGACCGTTCGGCTATTTAAAGAGCTCACTAAGCGGCCACTTCAGTGGCCGTTCAGCTATTTAAAGGGCCCACTGCACGTCCACATTAGTTGACGTTCAGCGCTAAAAGGTTAATCTGTGTTAATACGTATGTATGTGGAGTCACTGTCAATGAGGCACAAAAAAGTACTAGAACACAAATGGTCTGAAGTTCATGTTTCTGAAAACATAGCAGAAAGAATTTCAATTATTACTTTTATCAGCAGTAATATAAATTTCCCAAATAATGTTCACATGGGGGAAAGCAATGGCAAACTACCCCCAAGAACTTTCCCAGGATGCAGTGTGCCAGAGCCATACCGGTCACATGACTGGGCTCTGGTTCCTGCCAAGCCTGGCCTTCAAGGCCGAATACTAATGAATGAATGAATGTTCACACATGTCAGTGATATAATTAATTTCATAATATTATAAGTTACTAAAAGATTTGCTGGTGTAGAGAAAGAAGTGATAAACACATCTCATGTCACAACAATGTTAATGACAATCTGATCAGTGACATGAAATATGTGTTATTTTAATTTTAATTAAGAAGTTTAAATTGGTTGAAACTAACTTCTCTCTTACTTTTCCAGCAACAAGGAATTCCATAATAAGAACATTCTGGTTGACTGAGAACAGGGAAAATATAAATTTAACATAAAGTAAATTGTGTTTCTCTGCTTTTAAAAAGGCTAAGTACTCATGCCGCTTCACAAAAGTGTAGCCAATAAATATTTACAAACACCAGTTCTAAGCATGACAGATAACACAAAAAACCTCACACAACATGCAAAAAAAGGAGATTAAGGAATATATCCAAATGAAATATGATTTTGAAAGCATACTATAGGTTTCAATGTTCTTCAACCCATTGACAAATATCATCTTGATAAAACGATCAGGTACTCTGCAGTACATCGCACCCCTAAATGTTAACTTTTGCCAGCCATACCATACATTGCTATGGTCTAGCTGGCTGACCACTGAATCTTTTCAAGAGACTACCACCACTTCCAGTTAAATACTGCTGCCAGCCCCGCAGTGCTGCGAGATTTAAAATCCCACATTCCAGGACGATGAAAGTTAATGTAATTATTTTCATCACGTAATTAGGCCACCTATCAGCACTAAATGCTTCACCAGTATTTGTTCACATACATCTGACTTGTGATGACATCAAAGGATACGCTTACAACTGGAAGACAGAATCTATTCTTTTAAATAATGTAACTTCCCTCTTTAAAACCAACAACAGTGAAATGCATTTCTCCAAACTTTCACATGAATTTGACATTCAGAGGACCGTGCATCGTGATATATTCTTATAATGAAAGCCAACGAGATGCACTAGTTCTCAGATTTATTTGATAAAGTACTCTACATGTTTTGGACAGGACCACTGTCCATCATCAGGAGTATCTCAACACTGTATACATGCAATAGGATATGTCATACTAGCAGACACCAACAGAACTAGAATGACAATTCCTATTGCACGTATAGAGTGTTGAGATACTCCTGATGATGGACAGTGGACATGTCCGAAACATGTAGAGTACTTTATCACATAAATCTGAGAACTAGTGCATCTTGTTGAATTTCATTATAAGAATATGTCACATGATACAGTGAACTTTGTTAAAGATACAACAAGATTTGAACCGATGAGAAATAGGTGTTGGGCATGTGAACACACTAAAGATAAAAGTTCATTTTGGTGCTTAGAGCATAAAAATCCATACTGATTTCCACATTCTGTGTTTGGCATTTGTTAAGACCTGCAAGTCCGTGACACTCCTGCTGGATACTGCCCAGTTCATACACATGTCTGATACATTTTAGCAACTTAACATGCTCCTCTGTTCAGGTGTAATGTATCACAACATTTTATTTTATTTTATTTATACACTGTGGCAATGAGGGGGATCAAATTTGTGGCCTAGTTCTTAGTGCTCTATATTACTATTAGCACATTTGCTGCCAATCATGTGGCAAGTTGAGTAGATTCAATAAGAAATCTGTAAAATTGTCTGTCCAACATAATTATGTTTATTATTACATCATTAGAAGGATGCCACAATGAGTAAGTGCAGAGTTGAGAGGCAAGCTTTATACAAATATGAACGGCTTAAAAGTGAATCTTATGTTTATTGGACCGTGCATCATCTTGATAGTTGAGTAAAGAGAGACCAGCTTGATGTCACTTGCTTTATTATTTCTTTATTTAATGCTCAACATGTTTCGGATGTTAATACACCCATCCTTAGGATCTTGCGACTTATGTGCTGAGTTATTTCATGGGTTGTATTGATCTGGTTCGATGTGTGTTGGTGCCCCAGCCTGCTGCATACAGATACCACACCACCACAGCCATACCACAACGTAACACCAACACACATTGAACCAGATCAATACAACCCATGAAATAACTCAGCACATAAGTCGCAAGCTCCTGGGGATGGATGTATTAACATCCGAAACATGTTAAGCATTAAATAAAGAAATAATAAAGCAAGTGACATCAAGATGGTCTCTCTTTAGTCAACTAGGCTTAACAGTATTATGGTAAAAATGACACAAGACTTTCTTTTATTCAATTTTTGCCATGGACTGTACACTGTGGGAGTGGACAGTTTGTAATCTTCAAATTCCAAAAGTTTTACTTTTGGTACAAGTAAATTTTCAATTTGGGAGAATAAAAATTTGCACACGCATCTGACAAGGGTTTGAAGCCAGACATTCTGAATCAGATTCTAAGTTCTCACAAAATCAGTCCATATTCTAACATGTTTCAGCAGTGACCACCGCCATCATTAGGAAATTCACCCTGCAAGCTAAAACATCACATAAACATACAAACAGACTAATCTCGACTGTGCATTTATTAAAAATCACAAGCCACCACTGCTGCTGCTGCTGATAATAATGATGATGATAATAATAAATAATAATACACCAAAATCAGTCAAAACAAATCGTGAAGGTAAGGTCAACGTGTCATGGAAACACCAAGCGCAAACTGACAGAACCATTTCGAACAATAAACCAGACAGCATAATCCGTGATAATTAACAAGCCGCATGCATGTTACTAGACGTCGCAATTTCTGGAGGCAGAAACATGATTAAGAAAGAAACTGAGAAGATTCTAAAATATACAGATCTTATAACAGAAATTCAGTGCATGTGTAATGTGAAAGCAAGAGTGATCCCACTGATAACAGTGGCAAATGGAACCATTTAGAAATCACTCAGGCAATACCTGGGCAAAATACCAGGAAAGCAGCCATAAGTCAAGGAACTAAAAAAACGGCCATACTGGGCACTGCACACATACTGCAGAAAACACTAATGTAAAAGTACAAAACATATTTCATGCGCAAAATAGCATTACATGTAGCATGAATTGTATATACAGAACAGCTGCAACACTATATACCCTAGAAACATAGTTTGTTTCAGGTATATAATTGTAAATAACCTGCATAAAGGTGATGACAAATATAATAATAATAATAACAACAACAACAACAACAACAACAACAACAACAACAACAACTGCCTGGTTGCCATAGTGCCAAATATTCCAAGAATCTGTACACTATGGAAGACTTCCATCATTACCGTGTTTAACCCTTTCATGCCTAACGATGACTATAGTGGTCGTACCGCACCGCTAACCTCTAAACGTTGCATTTTATATATTTATTCAATACATATAGGTACCGAATATTT
>Ga0123357_10004561_pt1 | contig 16311 bp, 9 predicted proteins | sample TergutEmb28metaG_FD_89873 | JGI IMG/M metagenome (GOLD analysis project Ga0123357, IMG submission 89873) | Embiratermes neotenicus P4 segment gut microbial communities from Petit-Saut dam, French Guiana - Emb289 P4 | ecosystem: Host-associated > Arthropoda: Insects > Digestive system > Gut ... | reverse complement strand
TGTATGTATGTATGTATGTATGTATGTATGTATGTATGTATGTATGTATGTATGTATGTATGTATGTATGTATGTGTGTATGTATGTGTGTATGTATGTATGTATGTATGTATGTATGTATGTGTGTATGTATGTATGTATGTATGTGTGTATGTATGTGTGTATGTATGTATGTATGTATGTATGTATGTATATACAATTTGCATTGTATATTTTTAACGCGTTATTATATACAACTTAAAGTAAAATATGTACTCCGTCTGTCAAAGTATATTTTATTTTATTGTTCCAACTGTTAATAACCAGTTTCGGCCTAACTAGGCCATCATCAGGTCAATATTTATAAAAACTTAAAAATGCTGGTGCCTATAATAAAACTCGTCAGTATCATGGGATCTCATTCACGGTCGTCATTATTCTTTATAGCTGATACCAGCTATACGTGCAGTTGAGTTGTCTGTAGTAAATGTTTTAATGCTATGTTATGAGTGCATTATTAAAATAGTTGTTGACTGACCACTTAAGTTTAAAATTGCAAACAGTTTTAAAGATGTGCAGTATAAAATTGTGTTATAAAGATTTTAAGTATAACCTATATATTGTGGCATTAGTAAAGTTGGTAAAATTATAAAACATTAAAACTGTTGTGCGGAATTAAGTATATGATTTGCAGCGCCTTCAAATCTTATTTACGTTCAGTAATTAATAAAATATAAAAACGTAAAATATAATTTTTATATTTTATGTTTTAAGGTATTGCATTAATATAATGTAAATTTTATATTTTAATATACTGTATTAATAGAATATAGTTTTACATTTTACATTTCGATAAGTTGTGTTAATTACTGAACGTAAACTAGACCTCGTCATTTTAAGGCGTTGTTCATTATATATTTAATTATTTTAAGTCAAAACCCGAAAATGGCTACTAGTAAGCCGAAACATGTAGCTATGTTCTGTTAAATTGTTTATATAACGAAGCTCTGTTAGACTAAAATTATACTTCCATTAAGCAATGTTGGAACTTTGTCATTGTAACAGCAAAATATTTGTCGGTGTAAAGTAGCAGGAGGAAACAGAAGGTCAAACGTTCACAAAAATCGACATTACAGATGCTGTTTGTGCATTCGGAAGCTCTCTAACATGACAGGCCTTGAATGTACGGTTGACATTCGTAGTGTGTGTTCGCTTTCCGAATTCCCTTTTAAGACCTTTTCCAGAAAATACAAGTCTTGCAAGGCTGTGTGTGTGACCGTCTACCAACCGGCAGATTCGTGTCTTATTTCAAGCCACATTTTAACCCTTTGAGCCCAGACGTCAGTACATGTACTGCCATATTTAATATTAAAATTTATATACGTATTTTGCCCACACGTTATAAGAATAATCGTGGGTTTTTTTGCGATTCTCACATAAAGTAGAACACCATTATTTTTCTACACAACATTAAAATTCTAATCGCTATAGTAGGAAAATACCGCATTCATTGAGACGTACGAACATAATTTTTGTGTTTAATGGGCTACAAATTTATTCTGATCTTCAAACTTTAATTAACAGTCAGTATCTACTAACTTAAAGGCGCACATCTCTGTTGTGTTATTAAATGCTAGTAAACGTTTCAACCAGCCAACACAACGTTATATTCAGTAAGAATTAGGTTACGTTTTTGGGAAAAAGTAATTAGAATAATCAGGCATAATTACAAGAATACAAAATAGAGTATGCCTTTAAAAGTACACCCCACTTTTTCTTGTAATTATGCCTGGTGAAAGGTAATCATTTTTAGCAGAAAATGTATTCTTATTCTTACTGAATATAACGTTGGGTTTCTGGACTGTCACCTTTATTTGAACTTCTCTTAAACTGTGCATTATAATATATTATGAGTTATTGTTCGTTATTATGATCTGTTCCTATATTTGTGTATCTTGCTTGGGCCAGTCTTAGTGACATCTTTCCACACTATTATCCTGCATGTAACGATGAAAGAAATGGCAGGACAATGGCAATCTCACGATAGTGTGGTGGCGGACAGTCCCAGGTCTCGTTTACTTTGTATTGCAGACAATATTACATAAAATTATTTAGTGCTATGAAGAATAATGCGTGATTTCATTAATTTTTTGGCTTTTAAACATCTTTCATTTGAATTAATTTTTATAAAGAAACAATTTAGATATTATAAATCATAACCTTAAAATAATATCAAAAGCCGTTGCTATTAATATCAGATTAGAGAGAGACAAGAATGTTGGTGCTTGGCCAGGTTTGTTCTAATATATACACACACACTCGAGAAATATATAACGTGTTTGTAATGTTCTGTATTACTGCATGTCCGACTTCGGCGCAGTGGCCAGTGGTGGTTACAATACCAAGACACGCACAAGCTGTGGAATATTTTTGTTATTAATTCAAAAAATCGAAATAAGCAAGAAATCACAGAAGTACTGCGACGGAACTGCAACTTCAAACACCTCACGGAAAGAAGAGACAAGCACGATTTAGGCCAATAAGCTCACGTCATCACAATTAAACACCGTACCTTACCCACACAACCTCATATTTGGAAGATACGGAGTGTTCTTTCGATGAGGGTAAATCAACTGATGTGTGAAGTTAATTACTCATCTCCATTCATTTCCGAGATTATGCAATGATACGAGCAATATATCTATTCACCCTGCATGTATTCATGGTGTGGACACGGACAACTTTAATAACGCTGTTAGTTGCATGTGCTGTATGGCACCAAACTGTAAGGTAATTAGTGAAAAATAGATTTACAAGAATATAAAGGAATCGACGTGGCCTACTTCGATGTAGTACTGTGAAATATACCTGCAGCTACAGAGAGTAATACCAAAGAACAGTAATCAGAGTAGGCGTCCCAACCAAGAATCGAACAGAGTACATTCTGATTGTTGTAACTGTTACGGCCTTGACCAATTTGCTTTGTAACTTGAGGTCAAATGACCTGCTCTGGAGTAATCTATGCCATAAACAAGTTATCTAGCTAAGTAGTGTCCAGTGTAGGAATTAACAAAATGAATTTATGAAGGATAATACTTTTTCAGACATCCAGTCCTTCCAGCTACCCAACATACCCCCTACCTTTTATGGAACCTCAATTTTCGTAGTGCATTCAAAAGAATTCTTAATTTTGGAAGTTTGCCAACCAACGTTTGCACTTCCAAAAAGCCTGGTTTCAGCCTAGGCAGTTTTACATTACTTCTCTTCGGCGTCGTATGGTTCGACTCAGTACTGATATGTGGAATGGACAAGATTTTTCATCAAAGAGAGAAAAGAGCCTCGGGTCGGACGAATCTTGTGTCGGCTGGAGGCGACCCATTCATCCGGCATTACAGCTGGGAGGTGCTGTTGAGTTCGCATCGGTTCACACCTTGTTCCAGCAACTCCAGTTTTACTAACCGCAGTCCCTGATACAAAATCCTCTAGGACCAGTTACCTCGAATGAAGTCAATAGGAACTCATCCTTTATTACTGAAAACATTCTTATTTGATGGGGCTCACTAGTTTCTGGCTGTAACTTTCGAAAAAGGAGTACGTTTATTGAGATTTGAAGTTCAGTACACTGCGTATTATTTTGATGCTTTCAACTCCGGGCATTTTTACAGTTAATTTCCTCTTTTAATTCCAACTAAATACACACAATATGTTAAATACATATATTTGTCACCTATTACCTCCTACACGTTGCGGTGTTTGCTACGCCATCATCAGGGTGACCATTACCTTATTTGCTCAAGAACCATATGCTTTTTGCAATGTTGTTACAGAGGTTGTGCTATAAAATATGAAGTACACCCTGTTTCGTAAAATGTGCATTGTTTGCTACAATAATTACATTAGAATGTAATTCATTCTTCTGTCTATTAACAATCTAAACCGTCAGTTAAATTCCTTATTGACAGACATTTATATCTGTTATTGTTGTTGCTGCAAAAAGGATTGTAACTGAAATTTTAGATTCTTGTATAGAAGAACAAACTACGCTTCATTTTAAACATTGTAACAAACACTGTGAATTTGAAAACCAGGGTGTATTTTATATTTTGCTGCACAACCCGTGTAACAACATTGCAGGGATGGTCTCCCTGAAGATGGTGTAAAAAACACCGCATTTTGTAGGAGGTAAAAGGTGATAAATGTATGTATTTAACATATTATGTGCGTTTATTTGGAATGAAAAGAAGAAACTGACACTATATACTAATTTGTGAGCTTCTCAACTCTTCTTTCTATTGCTTCTTTCTTTCTTTCTTTCTTTCTTCTTTATTTATTAACGGAAAAGGATTAATGAAGTTTAACAGTCCTGAATTGTTTTCGATAAATCCCGTATTTCTTTTCCGGAACTGCAATTTTGTTATCGCACATTAAATGTAACGGTTTCTTACGCCGGTGTGTTACAATAAACATGACTATTAATTTTATTCTGATCCGTCCTGCTGTGTTTTTCTTTTTCATTAACAAACGACAATATGCCGTCCAACACACCACTTTAATATCATATCACACAGTGCTGCATGTTTCGGTTCGCATGACCCGTCATCAGGAACTTCGTTTTACAGCAGTTTAAAAAACATACGTACATTTGCGCATGCAATTATCCTGCTAGTGAGATGTCACTAAATTCAGCCGTTTTATAAATTAATAAATACGTTTTCACATTTACAGGCTTAATATCCAAATGTTGGTATAAATAGGAATCGCATTTTAATAAAAACCCTTCATATTATTTTCAGTCTAAACGGAAACGCTGGGAAGATCGAAGTTAATCAAACCATCGTGTTCGTTTAGACTGAAAGTAATAAGAAAAGTTTTTATTATTATTTTATTTTTATTCATATCAAAATTTATATATTTTAACCTATAAATATGTTTATTATTTGAATAATTAGCCAAATTTGGTGACATCTCACTAGCAGGATAATTGCATGCTCAAATGTACCTATGTTTTTAAACTGCTGTAAAACGAAATTCCTGATGACGGGTCATGCGAACCGAAACATGCAGCACTGTGTGATATGATATGAAAGTGGTGTGTTGGACGGCATATTGTCGTTTGTTAATGACAAAGAAAAACACTATGCAGGGAAATTCAAAAGGGCTATAAGCCTATAGTACAGAAACTAGACTGTATAAACTTCACTGTTCTGTCGGCAAAATTTAATTCTAACGCAAAAACCTATTAATAATATTTGAGCAATTAAATAACATTCTATGAAATTAGGTTTAAAACTTTTTTTCTGTGAATTCAACGGGATTTTCTTCCCAGCAAGTCCCAAAAATAACAGTTTCTCTCCAAGGAAATTATATTGGCATTAGCCTGCGACAATGGTCATACTTGTATTTTTCTGGTTTCTTGCCCTTTGTTATCATAAGAAAAAAAAAGTAGAGACACAAACTGAAGGGACAATCTGGAATTACACAGAAACGTTATATATTTCAGATTATTCTATGCGTAACTTTCCCTGTTACAAATTTTAAAAACGTCAAATATTGGATTAGTCACACAGTAACTAATCAGTGACACACGGCTTGAATTGTCTTAACCATGTTTGTAAATCATGAGCGTAGAGTAAGGACTAACCATTTTGAGAGCATAACTGTTCTTCTTTAATGACATTTATTAAAATCGTCGACCCCCTACATAAAGGTTTTGACCTTGTTTACAGTTTGATTTGGGTTTGGCACAAAACAATTTTATCACCCCGCAGAATTCTACGAGCGTGTTTATGTTCTAGGGAAACAAACAAAAATAAAAGTGGAAGAGAGGTAACAGGGAGTGTAAATATGTCGTTAGAGATATTAGAATTAGAGAATTGAAATATCTGCAGTTATGATCTCACTCGAACTATTATTTCATACTTTCTACCACCGTAAGGAACAAGAGTACAATTGTGCAATTCAGAAAAACGCAACACGTTTTTCAAACACGCTTCGCAGTTTTGCATACTTCACTGCTACTCAGATACCGGCAAAACTAAAATTTACCTCGCATGTAAAAACACCGACTGAGTTATTTGTACTTACAGGCTGCAATTCTGTCATGCTTCATACAAGAGTTTTGGGGCCATCGACGTCGTCCAGTGTCTTCGAAATTTCAAATACCGACAACGTGAATTCAAATTGCACTGGGGTTGGGTAGTGTATTTATATTATTCTTTGGTTTTCCTCTGTAGGCGTAGGTTCTTGCGATGGGCCAATCCCCGCGTCTACAACTTCCCCTTTAGTGACCAAAAGAAACCTTCCTTCAAAATTAATATCAGAGTTGGAGGAGGTGAGACAGAAAACAACTCTTAAATCTGAATAAGAAATTTTCTTTCGTTTAGTCACTTGTTTCAATGCTAACCTCAACTGTCCACACAACGCCTCTCTCCATAGTTTTTTTTTCTTTTTAATCCTACATGCTTGAAGAAATCTACATACTATTATATCAATATAAGTGTAATCAGCACTGATTGTAAAATTATGGAACCTGAATGACACTTTCATATTCCATATAAATTAGTACGTTAAGGTATTTTAAATCATACTGAATAAATATTCGCTGTAACCGCAGGTTTCAATGATGGTCAAAATTAATGTACCCTGCAATTGCCAATTACAATAAATGGAGCTGGCTGAAATTGGAAGCAGTCTCAGTGGGGCTCAAGTCTTTAAATATGCGTCCAATTTATGTAGTCATTTTTGTAACAGAGTTGCTGGTATCGAATTGAAACAAACACAGATTATTTAATGTGTTTCCCAAACGTTTTATTGTGTGTTACAGGGATGATGGAGGATGAAGCTAAATATGGGCAGTACTAAAATATTAGGTTCTCGGACTTACAAAATCTGCAGAATTTCTTTTAGTAGAATATATAACTTTTTGCCCTGGAAGTGAAGTTACTGAACCAGATCATGAGATGGTTATCATTGAAAGTAATTTTATTGTTAGTCTGGACTCTACGTACACTGTCAATTTGTCAGAGCTTGCTGTATTGAATCGGAGAACAGCAGGGCAACATTACCTTTGAAGCATGTAAACAGAAGCGGGAGTGGCACTAATTGAGGACATCTTCTCGGAATTTAACTGGTTGGACTGAGAAAAAATCACGAACAATCTCAGAATAGGTGTTTTGGGTGAGATTTACACCAGGCATCGTTCGAAATACATTCAGTTGCTTTACCACTTCAGGCAAACTGCACGTTTAGGACACGATATATATGGATAACTGTCACTGTACACAAATCCAAACACCACACAAACACATACACACATACATGTATATACAAAAACGTATATACACGTAAAAGTGACACGTTCATGCACTAGTGACAGTTTAACGAATTTTTACAAACAATGTACATTTAGACCAACGTATTTTCGGATTGTATAAGCAGTTCTCTGCTATGATTAAGAACATTTTGTATACTAATGCCGTGTATAACACTTTCTGTTAATTACCAAGTTTTTTTGTAAAATTAATTGCTTTTTTTTAGAAACTACTGTCGACCTTGGTTTGCAGTAAAATAATGTTCTTGTATCCAAATCGCCCTCACTGCCTCTGGAGCCGACGTAACCCCACCTACGGTGTGAACCAGAGTTACTTCCCGGAGACAAGTCGGTCTCGGAGTGATGCTGACCACTCAGCTGCATCTAGTGGATGCAACAATATGTAGTGTACACTCCATCCATGCCTTCATGGCACGGAAAAGAAAACTGTACTTTTTCACATCTACGGCGGTACTTAAGTATTAAAATAGCTAAAAGAGTTGTTTTGCCCGAAAGCGTTCAAACTGTATACTAGCCGTATAAATGATGTCAAAACTACGAAAAATTAAATTAGTTTCGGAGTTATTCCTAAAATGGTATCCATTTGCGACGCACGAGGAAGTTCGAAGACTTTCCATTTGACCGCGTGATCCTGAATGTATCAGCGCGACAGGCAGGACGGATGATTACATGGTTGACGTTTAAGGGTGAAGTTAGAATTCTGATATTTAAAATTTTAACGGTTTGCTGATTGTGGAGTCACTGAGGGTTCACATGCGTTACAACCAGAAACATATACTGTCACTTGGACGGTCGTGTTTAGCCTGAACACGTAACTTGTTGCACGTTTACCCAGGGCCGGCCCGAGAGACGTGGCAGCACTGTGGCGTCCATGGCAAACTAAAATTTCGCGCCCCTTTAAACCGACATTCTTTAAACATTTTCGGTCAGGGACAAGGCTGGCCAACACTTGTGGGGACGCGTACCGAAACTGCAGGCAATTTTGGGAGAAATTTTGTCGCTTGTGGAAACCTGAATTTACCTGCAACATATTTCCGATTATTTAAGTGACGTCTCAGTGCCCCCTATAGTTTGGCGCCCCGGGCAACTGCCCTGCTGGCTGCCCCTTACACCGGTACCACCCACATAAGGTCGCATAACAATTTCAGGTTCAGGAAAACGAAAAAGTTTCATTAGGTTTGCCGTCTGCAAAAGTAGACTTCAGTTAAGCTGCAGGGCGCACTACAAAAGTAGACTGTTCCGAATTCTATTTGTATTTGTTTAATGATAAAATAGAACACTCGAGTGCCCCATTTTAAGATCATCACAAGGCAAGACACGAGGATTTGCGTCAGTGTACATACTGCGCTAAGCGTCGCTCTGGCAAATCAGACTGCGAGGGCTTTTCCATTACACACTTTTTTTTATCCTTTTATCATACATTACCTTGTTTTTCATCTAATTTACTTTACGGTTCCATATAAATTGTACCTAAGGAATTATGTAACACGCTTATGTATTAATTTTTAAACTTATTATTCCGTTTTTTGAATAATATTTTTATAGTTCATAACCTTGTAAAGAGAGGTCGCTCTCTCTCCTTTTATACGTATTTCTGTTTGTGTATCCAACATCTACCTGATGATGGTTGATCTGGTCAGACGAAACACGTTGCAGTGCACAATAAAGGACTAATATAAGAGATCTCTATGTTGTGATTTGTCGGATAATTGGCACCTTATTGAGAAATACACATTAGGAAGATGTCAGCCAAGAAATTGATGTGTTTATATATACAGGGCGTTTCATAACATACTCCGGGATTATAAAAATTTATTATAGGAAAACCTTAGGACACGTATTTACGAAACCTGTACAGATGGAAGGAACAACTCAATTTTTTCCCCCCAGTAAGTTGCTTTTCATCGTAATTTACATTTCTGCCTTTAGGCGATGCGAGCTTATGTAGTGAGAAAATGGCCGCTCGGGGGGATAAGCCTTTTGTGTGTTGCAGTATCACACGAGTAAGTCTGTCGTTATTGTGCAACGTGCATTTCGTGTAAAATACACTAAGCACCATTGCCACGTGACCTCGCTGACCTAAAGGCACGGATCATTGCAGCAGTGAAGAATATCGACGCACCCATGTTGACTCGTGTGTGGCAAGAACTTGAATATCGTAACGATGTGTGCCGTGTCTCCCGTGGTGCACACATCGAACATCTCTCGTTTTCAAAAAAAAAAAAACCCCTTTTTCAGTGTTCCTGTGGCTGTGAACAATTCCATTGAGGTAGGTCCTTTGATTTTCTTGTTATAAATATTTGTAATCACGAAGAACATTATGAAACGTCCTGTGTGTATATATATACATATATATATGTGTGTGTGTGTGTGTGTATGTGTGTATGTGTCGGTGCCTATCTGTGAATGAGGACATGTATACACGTAAGTGTGTATTCATCTGTATGTGTGTGTATGCGTGCATGCATATATGCATGTATGTATGTATGAAAATGCGAGATCATGTGTACAGTGCAGCAGTCAGGAATAAAGTGCTCTTTGTTTGTGGTATCAGTGAAATCTCGAATTTGCACAGTCACACTTACGCCAAATTTCAGGTTATAAACGAGGTTCAAAATGAGACCAGAACATCAGCAGTTACTCAGTACGCAGGATGACAACAATAATAGTCAAATCTGTACTTACTTCCACTCAACAAGGGGAACAAATGTTTAATTTCCTTCCATTTGTTCTTTTAACAAATGCAAAGCACTAAGACGCTAAGTAAGTGTCCTTGATGTACCAACCCCCTTTAATGATCCGCCTAACGAATACCCCTCACCCTTTCTCATTTTCCATTATTGTACGCATAATGCCATATACCGTGATATTCCCCCATCCAGTTATAATGAGTAAAGGTCCCTTATTACGTATACAAAGGAACATTTTGATGTATGACAACGGAACTTCAAGCAGGGGCTGCAAAATAAAAAAAATGCCCTTCCTTTGTTACCTTCAGATCTCGCGTGATAATTGTATAGCGACACCGTATTTACTGTTCGAATACTGACAGACTACCTCGACTGGTATTGTTATATGGTAATTAAATGTTCAAAGACAAGGAAGGCGCGGAAAAACAAAAAATACATATATTTCCTTCACAAAAGTTTACAGCAGAACAGCACTTGCATGTATAACTGTTTGGAGTAGTGCTTAAAGTATTTATCTTTTGTAATTTTTGTTTGGGAATTTCATAAATTTCTGATTTGATTCACTTTTTTTTTTTTGTTTTAAGTGCTGTTTTAACGATGAAATGGGTGATAGAAAATGGGCGACAAAAAATGGATGACAGAAAATGTGTGACATAAACTTATTAGACCGAAATATGATGAAACTCATGACAGGAAAGTTACAGAAAGACGTGTGCTTGCGTTCCATAAAAATACCAAATTTCATGATCAAATGCGTGCAGCCGAAGAAGACGTGTTATGGTGGTACTTGACTGATTGCTCTAGTCGGCTATTCGGTCGGTCTATCGGTCAGCAATACGGTCAACTGTAGTAAGAGGTTTATGAATTAGTGACTAAGACACTAAATACGTCGAATCTAGGAGTTTCGAATGTCCTCTTTAGGAAGGGGTGCCAAAAAGTATTGCCTCGTACCTGGTTAATTAAGAAAACACACTAAGCACAACACACTTAGCAGTACAAATAGAAATACGTTCAATTCGTTAGGCCTGCACAGCGGGCCGAATTTAAAACTGCTGTCGTTAGAGGACTCTGAATTATGCCCGTAAAAGAGGTGAATATAAGGAATGTCTGCGAACATGAAACGGCGTGCAGTGATTACTTACTTATTTACTTACTTACCTACTTACTTCCTCCATGGAGCAGAGTCCTTCTTCAGAATCTAACCGGTTCTTGGCTAGTCGTGAAATTCCCCACATTGTATAGAACCCGACGGTTCATTACCGCATTCAGAAGTGCCTGCCACCTGTCCCTATTCTGAGTCAGATCGATCCAGTTCATGCCCTCACATCCTACTTCCTGAAGATCCATCTTAATATTATCCTCCCATCTAAGCCTGGGTCTTCCAAGTGGTCTCTTTCTCACAGGTTTCCCCACCAAAACCCTGTATACGCCTCTCCTCTTCCCATACGTGCTACATGCCCAGCCCACCACATTATGGTCGATTTGATCACCCAAACAATGAGTGAGGAGTACATATCATTAAGCTCCTCATTATATAGTTTCTCCATTTCTCTGTTACCTCGTCCCTCTTGGCTACAAATATTCTCCTTAGCACCCTATTTTCGAACATCCCCAGCCTGTGTCGGCGGGAAGTGTACAGCTCCTAAATGCAAAAAACCTGATTCTGATCGACCTTCATCCGCGAATGAAAGTTGTTCATGAAGAGAAAGGCAGGTAGGCCTACATCAGTCCGGTTCGACGCTCGGCGTCACGTGTTCTTGATGGAAACACTGAACATGTTTCCCTGAAGGCCATGAACTACAGTGAAACGGTGGGAAAGCTTAAAGGGCGACTTTGAGCAGTTCTTCCTCACAAGAATCAACATCTCCTTCAACATAACACAGCTTGACAGCGCGCAACTGCGAGAAATTCAGAGATTCAGCGTCTTGATTTCACGGCCTTGGGTCACCGACTGGGTGCCGTCGGGTTTTCATCTCTTACCGAAACTGAATGAACGTCTTAGATGACACCAACACGCGTCGGAAGACGATTCAAGACAGCGGTTAATTTGTCGTTCCGCCTTTAAAATGCATATTTCTATTGCGCAAGACTTATGGAACTGCTTGAAAGTTTTCGAAAGTGTGCAGACCGCAAAACTGATTATGTCGAGAAATTAACTGTATACAGACGAAAAATTACGTTCAACAAAGTTGCCTGATTTAGTTTTATTTAAGTATACTTACCATTTTCACACTAAAAATTACGACGCCTTAGTGTTGACCACAACCTAGGATACATTCTGCTGGTTCAGAAAGTCTTGTAGCAACTCTGAGATTATTCTCGCGGACTTTGAATCTGTATTCGGGGGAACAAAACCCAACACAAAACACCGCGTTCATCTTTGCGCACACTTCTCATTCTACACACAAGACGCATTCATTAAGTTCTGCGACCAAACAATTTAAACTTCCTGCTTGCTATAGATATATAGTCAAACCTGAGTTACCTCTTTCACTCAAATGCGATAAGAATAAAATTTTTCTTCGAGTGGCCTCTTTCTTGAACAGCTCTTACTTCCTCAGCTAGTCAAGAAATTCCCTTGCCTTTTATGGAAATCTAAATCTTATTCACAAAGACCCGCCAATTCTCTCCACATGAAGCTAGTCCAATCCCTTCCTATTCTAAGGCTTTAAGAATATTTTTTAATATTATCCTACCACATGTGGCTACACGTTGCAAGTAACATTTTCGCTTGTGACTTCTCCAACTAAAAACCCTGCGATCATCTCCCGTCTCCCCCAAACACACTCATCTCCCGTCTCCCCTAAACAGGCTCATTCCCGGATCCACATAATCCTACCTTATTTTATCACTGTAGTAATATTTAATGAGGTGCAAAAATCGAGTATCTCTTCATTATACGAATGTTAGACACATAATACTTTCTTCCTAAGCCCAAATATTTGCTTAAGGACCCTATTCTAGGATACCTTCAGCCTATATACATTTCTTAAGGTGACAGTACGAGTTTAACACAACGCCGACAGGCAAAATTATATTTATACATACATATATGTGTGTATATACATATATCAATATTTACGTTAATAGACAGTAAACGAGAAGACAGACGATTCTGAACAGAATAGTAGCTGGTATCTCTAAATTCATAAGACTTTAATTTCTCGGGTAAAATTTTGATCTGTCAAAGTGTTTCCCAACTATACGAACTTCGCCACACGATGAAATGAGTCAGATATATATATATATATATATATATATATATATATGTATCTTCTGTCTGCCCTGTGCAAATGAGGCAGAGACATAAGTGTAGACTTATTATTGTTAACGTCTAGGAGTACCTTCTTCTCAGCAAATAATAAAGCACTTGTGGTTTCCATTGTAGTGTGTATGTTGTCGCCCAGTACGTACAGCCCTATGTCATCAGCGTAGATCAGAAGTTGGTGTGTCCTGTCCAATTTCAAAAGCCTCTGGTCTCCGTCGACCGTCCTAACGGCATATTATAAAGCAGGCCTGTCAGACATGTGGCTCACTGAGCCTTATGAACCAAAGGCTAGTGTTTTAATATCTGTAGAATATCACTGCCTCTCTTACTATAATAATCGCACAATCCATGCAAACAATTCTGAAGAATTAAACAAGAAGCTTATTTCGTCTTCCAACATTGAAGAAAATTTACAAATGAATAAGGCCGAGGCAGTGTGACGTTACAGGTTGCGGCCCAAGATGTAAAGTTGGATTTCGGATTAGGCCGGTGAGCTTTTTTGAGTCTGAGGTGCTTGTTTTTAAAAAAATAGTTTAAAGGCGCTGATGATGAAACATCTCCTACTTTCGGAACATTGTGACACGGAATTGTATCGGACTAATGTGCAGCTGTCCGAATGTAACACTTAAAAACATCTTTGTTAGCACAACTAACACCGTTTACGATAAGAATATGAGTGGATGATTCAACTTAGTAATTTCTATTAACTGTCCTGATCATACTTAAGTCAAAACAACTTGTGCATTAACGTTATGTAACGACGTAACATAACACATAGTTGTGATAGGCGGCCTTTACCCTATATTTTCTACGTACCAGAAGAAAAGAAATTATCTTCTTCATTGTTTTGAAAATCTAAAACTGACTTTGTTAAGTAAGAAGTCCAAAGGTCTGGGTGCCAGGGCTAGGTTTCTGTCCTTTAACAGGACACAATCCAGGGCTGTTACTGGCCTTCTCATTGGACACAATAAGCTGAGGAGATATCTTCATTTAATAGGGCTGTTAGTCCACTGCGTGGGAGGTGTGGAGCAGAGGATGAAGACTCGGCACACATTTCTTGTGAATGTGAAGCTCTGGCTTCACTCAGACATGTGTATCTGGGCTTCTTTTTGGAGCCACAGGACATCAAAAGTATAAGATTTGGGGCCATCTGAAATTTAGCAAAGCAACAGGGCTCTCATAAATTTATATGAGGCCAAAAGGCCGTTCATTAAAGGCTAGTTGCATCGGTACCGTAAAGTCTCGAACCCAATCGCAAATCAATCAATCAATCAATCAAGAAACCCAAACATAATTGTGACAGAAGTTACTTTTATGAGACCCACAATTGATATGCCGAGCTAATAGCAACTTTTCATTAATTTAAAAACACAGTTTGGTTGACAGGTTAGCCGGTTACGTTCTTCTCTGACCGGACTGAATAGTAACAAATCCAAGTGAGCCGGTTTCCCCAACCGTCCTAATCGAAGGGCGCAACGGCCAAAAACAAAAGCCTCACGCTTCGGCCGGCAGGCAGTTCCTGAACCTTGCACACGTTCGCATCAGAACCACTTAAATTATTCGTAACAGGACCGAAGTTAACAACATCAAATTGATTCACGCAACACTAATACTATCTGCACTGGCGGTAGCCGCACAAGACACTAATAGGACACCAACTGTAACCAGCAACAGTGTCACGCTCATTAAGGTAAGTAATGCTAACAGCGGAACGAGCAACGGAGCTTCTGTGCTAATTACTACTAGCGGATGTTAATTTATAACTTAATTAATATGCACAAAGTGACTTAACCCTGTCCTTCCTCTCGGCTTCCTGTCTGTAAACCTCTCTAAAAATAGTTTTCTCCAACTCCTTGTGTACAAATTTCTGATCCATAGGTTTTGGGTCTACTATTAAGAACACAACTGTATTAATGTTTCTTATACAAATTACACTCACGATTGTAAATATTAGATGAAAGTTGTTTCATTTTTGGAACTCTCCAATAAGTCAATTAGCGTGTGAACAAAATTATCAAATAGGTTATTTGCATGAGAGATTCATTTCATGTTGAGTCGTGACGTCCCGTTCTGCATACAGCGAAATGTTGCAAGTTACAGCAAAAATCCGAGGCAAATTTATGTATTAAAAAAAAAAAACAAATATGCTTGCTTTCCACAATAAAGTAACTTATTTCAAATCTCACTTGGTAACAAACGGGCCATTTACATAAAATATGACAACAGGAAATTACAAAATCATTACTACATTTATACTCATATAAACCTAGCCTCTTATATCTTAATAAAAGTTTTTATCTTTCACAAATATTGCGTTAAACTCCACACATTCATATATGCCATTATTTGGATTTAGTCGAAAACATTACCAAAACGGACCTCTATTTACATAGCTGACGAAGGTTTCACACGTTTGAAAGTGGTTGGTCAAGATGAGGTGCAGCACTGGTGAGCCAACACGACCAGCTAATGAGTGGCTCTTGGTGATTTAAGATTATTTTACATGCCATTTATATGAATGGTAAAATTACTTCATCCCAAAAATAGGGTCTCCCGGTCCCAGTGACCGCGCAGTTTAAGGCTTGGGTCTGCAACCGTTCGTCTGCTGAGATGGTAGGTTCGAATCCCACAGGTGACATAGATGTCTGTCTGTTGAATATTGTGCGTTGTCAGGTGGAGGTCCCTGCGAAGGGCTAATCACTCGCCCAGAGGAGTCCTACCGAGTGTGGTGTGGCTGAGTGTGATCATGAATCCGAGACAATGAAGTGGCTGTGGCCCACTTGGGACTGTTGCGCCATGGTAGGAAAAAGTCATAGGTTCTAATGTAATGAACAGTAATAATTTTTACTTTATTATAATATATTTCCGTCAACACAACTAACATTTAAGTATAACATTAATGCAACATGTTTCGACTTGTGACAGTCATCATCAGGCTGATCTAAGAACCGTTTAACATTTCACAGGTTTTATCTTGTGCATTTGGGATCCCATATGCCTTACACCGTCTAATATTGTGAGATAACTTATCTACGAATACTATT
>Ga0123357_10004560_pt1 | contig 16312 bp, 13 predicted proteins | sample TergutEmb28metaG_FD_89873 | JGI IMG/M metagenome (GOLD analysis project Ga0123357, IMG submission 89873) | Embiratermes neotenicus P4 segment gut microbial communities from Petit-Saut dam, French Guiana - Emb289 P4 | ecosystem: Host-associated > Arthropoda: Insects > Digestive system > Gut ... | reverse complement strand
TATCGAGAAACAGTCCATGCGGGGGATCAAGCCCGACCAGCGGCGTGAAGCGATCGCACCAGTCCGCAATATTCTCCAGTGTCCTGGCATCCGCCGCAGGATCGGCGTCATAAACCGTCAGCTCCGGGCAGATAGCACGCGCATTCGCCAGCGGCTGGCCGATATGCAGTCCCATGCGTGCCGCCGCCTCATCCGGCATCACGATCACCCGCGCATTCTTCTCCCTGCCGACAACAATGCAGGGCAGCGCCCGGCCCTCAGCCCGCCTGGTGTCTTGCAGGCGATGGATGCGGTCGATGGGCAGACGTGGCAGCCACAGGCTGAGGATGCGCCGACGGCGCGCAGAAAACACACTCATCGCAGTTCCATTCCATGGTCCAGCGCCCGACCGCGCCACGACGATTGCGGAGAAGCTCGGCATCAAACCGGGGCACGCCCCAGGATGCGTTCCACGCCGCAGGTGGCGAATGCGCCGCGTGCAGCATCCAGCGCGTCTCCGCGCTCGACGGCACCGGCCGCGCCGCGATCCGGAGCAGCAGCCCGGTGACGCCGGAGCCTTGCGCCGCCAGTGTCAGCTTGCGGCTTGCCACCAGATCGAAATGCCGGCTGTCACCGCGCAATTCAAGCACCACGGCTCCAGTGGCCTCACAGGCCAGCGCGTCGGCGCAGAGCGCAAGGGCGAGTTCGATATCGGCGACCTGCGCCACCACCATACGGGCCGGATCAATGCCGAACTCCGCCAGTCCGCTCATCGACAGCGTCCCAGACTCGATTTCCGAAAAATCCTGGCGCAGCCACAACAGCGGCTTTTCAGAAGCCACTCTCCGTGCGAGCCCGGCAACGAATCCGGTCGCCGCCGCGCACTGCCGTCCCGCGCAGAACACCTCATGGATCGCGCCCCGTGCCAGCCCGCCCCCGAGCACCTGGTCAACATGAGAATGACCCAGCGCCACACGATCATGGGCATGAGTGGCCGATGCCATCTCAATGCCATCGATCTGGTGGCGCAAAGACGCAAACGCGCTCACGCGTGCACTCATGCCCGCCATTCCTGTTTGTGAGGATGCCGTCGAGACCTTTAAAACAAGGCCGGAGCAGCCGCCGTACTGTTCATGATATGTTCCAAAGTAAGACTGTCTCTCCCCCTTGTCAACCGGATTTCTTCTCTTTCTGAATCCTCTGTAAATTCAAAGTACTAGCTCGGGAAAACGGTCGGCTGGAGAAAATTTCCGCACAGCTCCTGGTGACCCGCAGCCCTGGAATCACGCACCCGCTCTGCTTCTCAGCGCCGCCTGCGCCCCACGCTTCGATCTCAGCTCTCTCGATCCGACTTGAGACGGCAATCTTCTGGAACCTCCACCACCGCGGCCAACGACCCGCTACAGCTGCGCGGCTCCGTGTGGATGCATGCCTCTCCTCTGCCGCATGCGCGGATTTCCAGTGCCCTGCTGCCGCGTTCTGCCGGGCTTTGCGAAGGAGACGGACAAAGTGGAACCGGCGATGGAACCGACGACAACGTGCAATCCTCACCCCACCAACGGTCCGGCGCTGAACTGTGAGAAATTGCGAGACGCGAAACCTCCCGTTCCAGATGTTCCGTATTCCCTTTGCGTTCGAATCGGCATAAGCGCAGGGACATGACTGAAACACTGGTTCGACCGCGATTTGAAATTCTCTGTCCAATTCCCGAAGCGATTGCCCGGATCCCTGGCTTCCGCGAAGGCCTCTGGATCGTGCGCCTCGCTGGCTTCGCCTTCGGCCCCGACTTCGAAGAAGTTCGTCCCTACGGTTCCATCGGCGATATGAAGTGTGACGGCCGCCGGATCAGTTCCGGCACCGTCTTCCAGTGCTACGCCCCCGACACCATGAGAGAAGCAGCCCTCATCGCCAAAATCGACAGAGATTTCCAGGGTGCCCGTGCGCATTGGGGAGCTCACATGCAGGAGTGGGTGCTTGTCCATAATGACGACCGCGGGCTTCCTCCCAATGCCGTCCAGCATCTTGACGGTCTTCGTCGCGCCCATACGCCACTTCAGATCGCGACATGGTCCGAGCCCGAATTGCTTCATCTCGCAATGAAACTCGACCTGCCTTCACTTCAGGCCATCTTTGGGTATGTCCCCTCCATCCCTATCATGCAAGGTTTGGAGTTCTCTGATATCGCTCCTGTGATCGACGCCCTTCAGCAGCATGAACCTGATCCCGCCGATCCGCCCTTGACGCCCCCCTCTCTTCAGAAGTTGGAGAAGAACGCTCTCTCGAAGGAGGCTGAAACGCTGCTGCGCTTTGGACGTCAGAAGGCTGCCCTTGTAGGCAAGTTTTTCCACAAGAGTCCCAGCGCCGATCTTGGCGAGCGTATCGCCGAAGCCTTCCGGCTCCGCTATGCTGAACTGAAAGCTCTCGATCTTCCACCGGATACAATTTTCAGGCACCTTCAGGACTTCGCCGGCTTTCGTGGCGAGCCGAGACGTCAAGGCGCGGCGTTGGCAGTCCTCACCTATTTTTTCGACAGTTGCGATATCTTTGAAGACCCCGGCAATCCCGAGGGGCCGTCATGATTCTCCCCACCAAACATCTCCGTCCCGATCGTGCGCTCATCGGCGTCGGCGCCGAGGTTCTTGTTATCCTGCGACAGCCAATGACCGTGTCGCGGCTGTGGGACGAAATACGCCGTCGGCGTTCGCTACGCGATCCGAACGCGCCGATCGCCTATCCCTGGTTCATTCTGACGCTCGACTTTCTCTTCACGATCAGCGCAATCGATTTCGATCGCGGTCTGCTGCGGAGGGCTCAGCCATGATCCACGGTTTTGCCAGCAATCTCGCTTCCTTCAAGACACTGAGCTTTCGTTCAGGTTTGAACATCCTCCTGGTAGACACGAGCGAGGGCGCAAGCGACCGTCAGTCGCGGAATGGAGCGGGGAAAACCAGCTTCATCGAACTCGTACATTTTCTCTTTGGCGCCGATAGCCGGAAGAACACCATCTTCCATTCCGATGCTCTGATGGCATCCACCTTCGATGTCACCGTCGATATTGCAGGATCCGATATCTCTGCCGCGCGCTGCGCCACAAAGCCCAGCCGGATTGCAATCAACGGCACGTCCGACACATGGTCGATCCCACCACTACCAGACGCAACCGGCACGCCGGTATTATCGAACGAGAACTGGAAGGCCAATCTCGGCCGGCTGTGGTTCGGCCTGCCGTCCTCCAATGACACTGAGGCCGACCGCTTTCAGCCTTCGTTCCGCTCTCTCTTCTCCTATTTCGTCCGCCGTCAGAACAGTGGAGGATTCCTGCTGCCGATGCAGCATTCGGCACAGCAGCTGGCTTGGGATCAGCAGGTCTCGCTCTGCTATCTGCTCGGCCTTGACTGGACCATTCCAGGTCGCTTCCAGGAGCTCCGCGCACAGGAAAAGGTGGCGCAGGAACTTCGCAAGGCCACCCGAAGTGGCGATCTTGGCCGTTTTTTCGCGAAAGCAGCCGATCTCAGAACCCGATTGGCAGTCGCCGATGCCCGAGCCAACCGCCTGCGCAAGAACCTCGACGCCTTCGAGGTCGTCCCTGAATACGTGACGTTGGAGCACGAGGCGACCGAGATCACGCAGGAAATCGCCGTTATGAACGAGGGAAACGTCATCGACGGAAATCTCCTGCAACAGCTTAATGCCTCTCTGGCCGATGAGGATGTGCCCGATTTTTTCGAAATAACAAAACTCTATGACGAGATCTACATTATCCTGCCAGAAACAGTACACCGCCGGTTCGACGAGGTTGGACGTTTCCACCGCAGCATTATCGAAAACCGCCGCGCACACCTCGCCGCTGAAATCGCCTCCACAGAGACCCGCATCCACGAACGTCATCACCGCATCACTGAGCGCGACCAGCGCCGTAAACAGGTCATGGAATTGCTGCGCTCCGGTGGTGCACTCGAACATTACACCTTGTTACGCGAGGAGGTCGGCCGAGCCGAAGCTGAAGTCGATGGGCTTCGCCAACGGCTCGACACCGCCGAGCGTATCGAGCGCACAAAAGCCGAACTCGACATCGAGCGAGCAAGTCTGACCAAGCTGCTGCAGCAGGACATTCACGAACGCTCAGCAATCATCCGCGAAGCGGTGCTCGTCTTCGAGTCGCTCTCGGAATCCCTCTACGAGAAAGCCGGCAGCCTGACCATCTCCGAAACGAGTAGCGGCCCCCAATTCGATGTCCAGATCGACGGTCAGCGAAGCAAGGGCATCACCAACATGCAGATTTTCTGCTTCGATCTCATGTTGACGGAAATCAGCATGAAGAACGGCCGTGGACCTGGATTTCTCATCCACGACAGCCACCTGTTCGACGGTGTCGACGAACGACAGATCGCCAAAGCGTTGCAACTCGGTGCCGAACGGGCGGAGGCGGCCGGATTCCAATACATCGTTACCCTGAATTCCGACGTGCTGCCGCGGCAGTGGTTCAAGGCCGGCTTCGACATTTTCAGGTACGTCGTGAATCCAAGACTGACAGACGCAACGGATACCGGGGGCCTGTTCGGCCTGCGTTTTGAGTGAATTCATCACTTCATGTTCCCTACCCTGTCTGCACGTGACCGCGCGCACCAATCGCGATGGGACACGCTCCGGTCCCAGCTGCGCCAGGTCCTCAACAGATCGCGCGCTGGCGTGGCGGAGACCGCCTTCGAACAGTAAACCGTCGAAGCTGACGTTCACCAGCACACATCCGGGGTAAAATACGAGGCAATTTTGCATCAGCGGCCCGAATGACGCGCACTCGATTGCCACAGTGTGAACGCCGAAATCGTTTGACGGCACCTCGTCGTAGTCGCCGTCGATCGCGTGATAGAGCACCGCAGCCCCAGCGCCGACGTAGCCGACGACCCTGATGCCGCGGACATGCCCAGGCTCGGCGTCGGGCGCATCCGCAATATCCTCTGGACCTGTAACCTGTACCTGTCAGCAGCACTCCACCGGTGACGCGAGCGGGATGGCAGATGGCAAGCCTACGCACGGTCTCAATTGAGATTTCCGTCTGGGTGCCGTCAGGAAGTTCGCGCCTGATGGAGCGCAGTGTGTCAGGGCTGCCAGTTCCGCGCGGTCAGACGAGTGCAGTCCGCGCGCCTTACGCGCCACAATGCGCTTGTCGATCCGGTTTAAGTATCAAACAGTTGTCCCCAGCCGACAGGGCGCGGGTTGAAAAGTTGCAAAATGACGGAGGAGGAAAATTGGATTTGGCCGTCATGAGGCAGACCGGTCACGATGAACTTGGCCAACGTGCCATGGATTGACGCTGTGCTCGTCATTGGGTTCCTGGCCCTGGGCCAGAATGACGATTTCGCAGATTCGGTGAAGAGCGCCTATGACCGAGGCGAATTTCCGCTGGCACACGAACCGAGGCCGAAGTGGTTCCGTGACACTTGTGCTCGAGCGGAGCGAGGCGACGTTAAGGCTCAGTTCGATCTCGGCGTGATGTACTACGCCGGCCAAGGCGGTGAGCTGAATCCTGCGAAGGCGGTCGCTTGATATCAGAAGGCATCCGAGCAGAGCCTGGAACGCGCGCAGTACAATCTTGCCGGGATGTACCATGAAGGTCGGGGCGTTGCGCAGGACTATGCACAAGCTTTCGCCTGGTGCCGCAAGGCCGCTAATCAGAGCTATGACTGCGCCGCATTCAGCCTCGGAGAGATGTACGCGCACGGCGAGGGTGTTCCACGGGATATTACGGAAGCTGCTGCATGGTACCGTAAGGCGGCGAAACTGGCGAACGCTGACGCCAGGAAGGCGTTGCGCAAATTGAAAGACACAAAATCCGGGACGACTGGCACGACAAAGAAGGCTCTCAGGAAGACTTCGGCGAGCAATCGGTGAGAAAGATCAAGCCCGCGACAACCGTGAGGACAATTTGAACTTTGAGTTCTGACACGGCGGGAAGGAGCTCACGCAAAGTCCCCTGACCGGAATCAGCAGGCAACAGAGCCATGTCGCGCCCCGCTCGCAACCGCGATACCCGGGGCGGAGAAAAGTGGACGGTCGCAGAGCCGCTCCAACCGATCACGCCTTGACCGATCACGCCTTGACGGCGAGCGAAGCAAAGGTCCTGCCCTCGACCGCCAGCTTCCTGAGGAGCGGTGCCGGCTCAAGGCCCGGATCCCCGGTCTGGCTGGCATAGACAGAAAGCCGGCTCGCGATCTGGTCCAGACCGACGCTGTCGGCCCAGAACATCGGGCCGCCGCGCCAGATCGGCCAAGCGTAGCCGTTGAGCCAGACCACGTCGATATCGGAGGGGCGCGCCGCGATGCCTTCTTCCAGGATCCGGGCGCCCTCATTGACCATCGGATACATCATGCGCTCCAGGATCTCCTGGTCGCAGATGACACGGCGCTCGCGCCCCAGACGGTGCAGAGTGTCATTGATCAGGCTCTCCACTTCCGGATCCGGAAGAGGCGTGCGCGATCCGGCCTCATAGCGGTAGTAGCCCCTGGCGGTCTTCTGGCCGAAGCGGCCGGCTTCACACAGGGCGTCAGCGATTTCCCAACGGATGCCGCGGTCTTTGCGCGAGCGCCAGCCGATGTCGAGCCCGGCCAGATCGCTCATCGCGAACGGCCCCATCGGCATACCGAATTTCGTCACCACGGCATCGACCTGCTGCGGCAGCGCGCCTTTAAACAACAGCTTCTCGGCCTGGCGCGAGCGTTGTGTCAGCATGCGGTTGCCGACAAAGCCGTCACAGACCCCGACCACGACTGGCACCTTGCCGATCTTGCGGGTGATGTTGACCGCACTCAGCAGGGCATCAGGTGCGGTCGCCGCCGCCCGCACGATCTCGCACAGCTTCATCACATTGGCTGGCGAAAAGAAATGCATACCGAGCACATCCTGCGGACGGCCGGTCTCTCTGGCGATGTCATCAATACTGAGATAGGAGGTATTGGAGGCCAGCACCGCGCCCGCCTTCGCATATTGGTCGAGCTTGCCGAACACCTCCCGCTTGACCGCCATGGTCTCGAAGACCGCCTCGATCACCAGATCGGCATCGCCGACATTCTCAAGACCGACTGCGGGCCGGATCAACGCCATGCGCGCGGCCGGCGCATCCGGCGGGATGCCGCCCCGCGCTGCCGTGGCCTCCCAGTTCTTCTTCATGGTGGCAAGGCCGCGGTTGAGCTGTTCCTCCCCGGTCTCAATCAGGGTCACCGCAATCCCGGCATTGGCAAAGGACATCGCGATACCGGCACCCATGGTGCCCGCACCGATCACGGCGACGCGGGCGATATTGCGCGGCCTCACACCTGCGGGCACGCCCGGGATCTTGTTGGCCTCACGCTCGGCAAAGAAGGCATAGCGCTGCGCCTTCGACTGATCGCTGACCACCAGCTTTCCGAAGATCTCGCGCTCCTTCCTCAGTCCCTGTTCGAAAGGCAGGTCGAGAGCCGCAGCGACTGCCTCGGCGGCGGCAAAGGGCGCTTCCAGACCACGGGTCTTTTTGGTCATCCCCGCCACCGCGGCAGTGAAGATGGCACGGTCGGCCCGGGCCGCGGCAAGCTTCGCATCGTCATCGCGCAACCGGCGCAACGGCCGGCCGTCGGCGATCAGCGTGCGGGCAAAAGCCTCGGCGCCAATGGCAGGACCCTCGACAATAGCGTCGATCAACCCGCTGGTCAGCGCCTCCGCCCCACCGATCGGCTCGCCGCCAACGATCATTTTCACGGCAAGCTCCGGTCCCACCGCCCGCGGCAGGCGCTGGGTACCACCGGCACCGGGAAGAATCCCAAGCTTGACCTCCGGCAGACCGAGCTTTGCCTCCCTGACCGCAACGCGGTAGTGGCAGCACAGCGCCACCTCAAGCCCGCCGCCAAGCGCACTGCCGTGAATCGCAGCAATGATGGGTTTTGACGAATTCTCCAGTGCCTCCAGCACCTCGTGCAGTGCCGGCGACTGCGGCGGCTTGCCGAATTCGGTGATGTCGGCGCCGGCGATAAAGGTACGCCCGGCGCAGGTCAGCACGATCGCCCGGATCAGCGGATCCGCGACCGCCTCCATGACGCGGTCGAGAATGCCGCGGCGCACAGCAACCCCGAGTGCATTCACCGGCGGGTTATCGACCGTGATGATGCCAACTTCCTCATGGCGTTCGAGCCTGACCATTTCGCTCATGGCGTAACCTCCAGTGCGGGCACCGCGTTTGATGGCTCGCGGTGACAGGACATTTTCTTGAATCAAGAGTTCGGAACAGACGGCTTTCGTCTTGTTCTATAAGGAAATTAAGGCAATTTCCGGGGTCCCGTGCGCAGGAATATTTTGAACCACCGCCGCTGTCAACGACCCCAAGGGGCGCTTGGCGGCACCCTGCTCGAGGCAGTGCCGGGCGCCCGTCCTGGCCGGGGCCTGAGGCCGCCTGCGCCCCTTCGTTGGACCCCTTCAACAGCACCCGGGCGGCCTTGACCACCGTCAATAAGTCCCGGATCAATCCGGAGGATGGCTTCTGCCCGCGCCCCATTTCTGCAAACGACTGACTCCGGCTGTTGGAAGCGGAAGCGGAGCGCGGACCAGGGCGTATTCGTCAGAGACGGGGCAGGCTTGGGGCGCGGTGTCGCGAGCGGAGCCTCCACCGGCACCGCAGGAAAGCCAGCCAAACCATGCCGTACCACACGCTGTCCTTCGGTTTTGAAGTCAACCTCTCACGCAGCATACAGGCCGGGCCAAAGCGATGACCGATCCGATCAACCCAGCCGTGCCATGCCAGCGTTGCGGTGCCTGTTGCGCCTATTCGGCGAACTGGCCGAGGTTTTCCATCGAGAGCGAGGAAGCGCTGGCGCATATACCGCAACATCTGGTCAATGACCGCGAGTCCGGCATGCGCTGTATCAGGGATCGCTGTCTGGCACTGCTGGGCACCGTCGGCGGCGCCACCGCCTGCGCCATTTATCCCTGGCGACCCGAGGTATGCCGCTGTTGTGCCCCGGGCGACGACGAATGCAGCCTGGCGCGGCGGAAATTCGGTCTGCCTCCGTTCTGAATTCCAAAGCACCGCCACGTCAGCCCGCCACGTCAGGCCACCGCCCGATCCAGCATCGGCTCGACCGACAGCGCATCCGGCTCATCGTCGAACTCGTCGACTTCATCATCCATCGGCTCGATCGCTGTCAGCGGCTTGGTCGAAAGTGTAATCGGTTTGCGTCCGCCTGGCGGCGCCGCCGTCCCCATCGCGACATCCCGCGACTGGGCGTAAAGCATCGACCCCACCCGCCCACCGGCATCGATCAGCTCCCGCGGACTGCAGCTGGCCGCGATTGCAACGCCCAGCGAGTGCAGATGGCTGCGGTGGTAGCAGAACAGAGCCAGCCTTGCCCTTACACCGGAAGAAACGCTTTCCACCAGACTTTGCAGGCCGCTTTCACTGGCGCGATACATCTCACCCAGCAATTCGTCACGAACCGGGCAGGCCTCATCATCATCGATATCCCGCACAGAAATCATCGCAACTCTCCCCTTTGCGGACAGAGTGCCGTGCAGCCTCTAATGAAGGGTTAACCACGCATCCGAGGCCAGGGCCTGGCGCGATTCAATTGGGGACAGTGGGGAGAAAGACACATCTGCAGCGGGAGTGTCCGGGTCAATACCAGCAGAACGTGCAACTTCTACAACAAAACTATCTGGCAGCAGGCCTCTCATTTCGCGCCTGCAGCAGCTTTTTCGGGAGATTTCGGGCCGGGTTTCAAATCCCGGCCACGAAAATCCATACCCGAAGCCGCGGCTGGCGGGAAGGCCATGCCGCAGCGCCGTCATCTTCAGTGGTGATGATGATGACGGTGGTGGCGGCGCATGCGGCGCATGTCGGCCGGGATCAGGTCCACGTCGACGATGCCGGCAACCGCGTTGAGACCGACCTGACCCTGCAGGCTGAGCGGCTGCAGCGAGAAGGCGTTCTGCGAACCACCGACCAGCAGATTGGCTCCAACGCCGAGGCCGACGCTGGCATTGGCGCCGACGCCACCAAAATGTCCGGCCAGCGCACCACGACCGATACGATAGCTCGGCGCGTGAACCGCCCAGGCCAGACCGGTCTTCTCGGTCACGCCGAGGTCAATGCCGTAACGACGGACATTGGCGACATAGAAGTCCTCGCGGCCGTTGACGTCGCGGAAGACGCAGCGATAGGTGGCGGCGGAGGTGATGACCTTGCCGACATTCTGGCCGCTGGCGCACTCAAGAACTCCAGCCTGCACAGTCTGCTGGGCCGAAGCCGGAGCAAGCGAGGCGGCAAGTGTCGCCCCGGCAATGCCGAGGAGGGTGAAAAGACGCATGAGGGTGGACTCCTGGAATTTGATTTTTCAGATTCGGATGTGGCTAGCGAAACAATGGCGTAAATAAAATGTCAAGAAGAAGGCATTTTTTGTCGGTGAATTTTTGTTCACCAGGACATTGCGACGCAGCGCAAGGACCCCGCCGCGCCGGTTATTTCATCTGCTCCTGGCGCCTCCGCTCTCTCCGGCGCAGCTTTCCGGCGCCCCCCACATCCTCCTCCACGCCCCTCCTTCCGGGTATGAAATCATCCTGAAAACAGCATCTTGCTGGACTGGCACGACAGCGGCGTGGCTGCTCCCTCGACAATTGCACAGCTGCCATCCATGCAGCCGGCGGGAGGCCGCCCATCACTTTTGGCAAGGCTCCCGGCGCGGCCTTTCAGCGGCCTCGAGAAGCAGCCGGAAATACCTTTCGCGCGCGGCTCGGCGCCACACCATGCCCACGAATCGGCCTTGATTGCGTCCGCAATCTGCCACATCCGGCCGGTTCACCGCCCGGAAACATCTTTGCGGGCATGGTCGGCCGCCATGCACAACACTCTCCCGATCGGGCCACAGCATTCGGCTCTCGCCGCGCGGGGGCTCAGCAAGTGCTTTGACCGCCCGGCGGTCGATGCGCTTGATCTCACCATTCATGCCGGCGAATTTTACGCCCTGGTGGGGCCCAACGGTGCCGGCAAGACCACGACACTGCGCATGGTCGCGGGCCTGTTACCGCCCGATGCCGGCTCCGTGACCATCTTCGGGGTTGATGCCCTGGCCGACCCGATCGCCGCCAAGCAGATGACGGCCTGGGTTTCCGACGAGCCGATGATCTATGACCGGCTGACGCCGCTCGAATATCTCGAATTCGTTGCCGGGCTCTGGGGTATCACCGAGGCGGCGGTCGCAGGCCGGGCGGAGGAACTGCTCGACGGGCTTGCGCTTGGAGTTCATCGCCATCAACGCTGCGAGGGTTTTTCCAAGGGCATGCGGCAGAAAGTCGCCCTCGCCGGCGCCCTGATCCACGACCCCCGCCTCATCATCCTGGATGAGCCGCTGACCGGGCTGGATGCGATTTCTGCCCGCCATGTCAAGCGACTGCTGACAGAGCGCGTCGCCTCCGGTGCCACCGTGATCATGACCACCCATATCCTGGAGGTCGCCGAGCGCATGGCCGACCGCATCGGCGTGATCGCCGCCGGCCGGCTGGTTGCCGAGGGCACAATGGACGAACTGCGCGCCGGCGACGGTCACGCCAACACCAGCCTTGAAGACCTTTTCATCGCCCTCGTCGACCCTGAGGCCGCCTCATGAGCGCGGTGGCGACATTTCCCTGGTTCGCCCGCCACGAGCTGCGGCTGGCCCTGCGCGACGCGCTCGCCATGATCGGAGCCGGGGCGCGCCACCGCCGGCGTGGCGCCATAATCGGCCTGATCCTTTTCGGCCTCTTCCTCCATCTGCTGGCCTTCGCCGTCATGAGCCGCTTCGGAGATCTGCGGCCGCCCTTCGATCGCTCCACGCTGCTCATGATCTCGGCGACGCTGTTTCTGTCCTGGGCCCTGATGATCTCCCAGGCCATCGAATCCGTGACCCGGGTGTTCTACACCCGCGCCGACCTTGATCTCATCCTGTCTTCTCCTGCCCAGGCCACCAACGTGTTTCTGGTGCGCATCAGTACTGTGGCGCTCACCGTCACCCTGATGGCGCTGCTGTTGTGGACGCCCTTCGTCGATGTCCTGGTCTTCCAGGGCGGCCCGCGCTGGCTTGCCGCCTTTGCGGTCATCCTCAGCATGGGCCTGTCCGCCACCGCCATTGCGGTCCTTCTCACTCTCCTGCTGTTCCGCCTGATCGGCCCCGCGCGCACCCGCCTCGTCGCCCAGATCGTCGCCGCCGTCATCGGTGCCGGCTTTGTCATCGCACTGCAAATCGTTGCCGTGATGTCTTCCGGCACGCTGTCGCGCTTTGCCGCGCTGAGTTCCGCGGCGCTCGCTTCCTGCCTCCCGGAACCCGCAAGCCCGCTGTGGTGGCCGGCCCGCGCGATCACCGGCGATGTGCCCGCGCTCCTGCCTCTGGCCGCCTTTGCCATCCTCGCTTTGCCCGCGGTCATGCTGTCCTGTGCGCCGCATCTCGCCCGCACCGCCGTCTCCGTCGCCGCGGTCACCGGCGCGGCCAGTCCGGCGCCGCGCATCCTGCGTTTTCACGCCACCTCCCGCGCCCAGTCGCTGCGCCGCAAGGAGTTCCTGCTGCTCTGGCGCGATCCCTGGCTGTTGTCGCAGACCCTGATGCAACTGCTCTATCTGGCGCCGCCGGCGCTGCTGTTGTGGCGCAGCTTTTCCGCTCCTGACGCTGCGCTGATGGTGATGACACCGGTGCTGGTGATGGCGGCCGGGCAGCTCGCCGGCGGGCTTTCCTGGCTGACGATATCCGGCGAAGACGCCGTCGACCTCATCGCCACCGCTCCTCTGTCGCCACGGCGCATCATCGGCGCCAAGATCGAGGTGGTCCTGATCGCCATCATGATCGTCTTCCTGCCCCTGATCGCGGCGCTGGCGCTGACGTCCCTTGCACAGGCCCTCCTCACCCTGATCGCCATCCTCGCCGCCGCCGCCTGCGCCACCGCGATCCAGTTCTGGTTCCGCGTCCAGGCCCGACGCAGTCAGTTTCGCCGGCGCCAGACCTCCTCACGTCTGGCAACCGTTGCCGAGGCCCTGTCCTCGATCGGCTGGGCGGCCAGTGCGGCGCTGGCGCTGGTCTCACCAGCGTCCGGCATCGTCACCGCCCTCTGCACGCTCGCCGTCGTCGCCGGCACCTGGAAGCTCAGCCCGCGGCGGGCCTGACCCCATCCTCGCCAGCCCGCGGCGATCCGGCAGTACTCCACGCCGCGCCGATCTCCACCGGCTCAAGGATCTGCCCCGATTCCCCGAACGCTGCCGGCCACGGAAGGCGCACCGGACTCCCCTTCCGCCTGGCAGCTGGCCGGCCCTCTACCAGGCCCACTCACCCTTGCGGAACACCGCGACGCGGCTGCCGTTCGCCCTGATCCCGTCGACATCGGTGTCGCCGCAGCCGATCATCCAGTCGATATGAATCAGGCTCTGGTTGCCGCCCCGGGCGGCCACCTGTTGCGGTGTCATGCTGCCGCCATCGACGAAACATTTCGAGTAGCACTGGCCGAGCGCGATGTGGGAGGCGGCATTCTCGTCAAACAGGGTATTGTAGAACAACAGTCCGCTGCGCGAGATCGGTGAAGAATGCGGCACCAGCGCCACCTCTCCGAGGCGCCGCGCCCCCTCATCGGTATCGAGCAGGCGCGACAGCACTTCGCCCCCGCGCGAGGCCGTGGCCTCCACGATGCGGCCATCGACAAAGCGCATCGCAATATTGTCGATCAGGGCCCCCTGGTGCGACAGCGGCTTGGTACTGACGACATGGCCGTCAACACGGTGGCAGTGCGGTGTCGTGAACACTTCTTCGGTCGGGATATTGGCATTGCAGACGATGCCGTTCTTTGACTGCGAAGCCCCGCCCGCCCAGTGATGGCCATCGGCGAGGCCGATCCTGAGATCGGTGCCGCCGCCGCGAAAATGCAGGGCGTCGAAGCGCTGCGCGTTGAGCCACTCCGTGCGCCGCCGCAAGGCCGCATTGTGCCTGTCCCAGGCCCCGACCGGATCGGTGCCGTCGACACGCGCGGCGGCGAAGATCGCCTCCGCCAGTTTCCCCTGCGCGACATGTTCCGGCAGCCCGGGAAACACCAGCCTGGCCCAGGCCGGCCCCGGATAGGCAACGATATTCCAGTTGGTCTCGAAATTGACGATTTTCTCCAGCGCCGGCTGGTAGGCCACCGAATTGGCCTTGCTGGCCCGCGCCACAAGAAGGGGATCCTCGCCCGACAGCAGCATCGGATCGTCGCCGACGATGGCCAGCCGCGCCGTATTCTGCGCAAACGCCCGCGCCATTCCTTCATAAAGCCAGCCCGCGGCACGATCGAAACCCGCCGCGTGGCCGGCGCGATAGCGCGTCAGCGTTACTTCCTCGTCCGAGAGGATGGGGGTCACCAGGCCGGCACCAGCGCGATAGGCATGGAAGGCGATCCGCCGCACCAGCGGCAGCGCCACCACAGGCGCGGTCAGCAGCAGATCCTGACCGGGGCGCAGGCTCAGGCCAACCCTGACCGCCACCTCGGCGAGTCTGTCGAGCTTCACAGGGTCGATGATATCGGTCACAGCAGGATCGCTCATGATGGTCCTTTCGGCGGGCCGTGGAACCGGGCCCGTCTGGGAAGGTCTGAACACCGGCCGGAAACCGGATGGGAATACCAGGCACGAACCTGCCTGGATAAAGACCTGGATGAAAGATCAAAGACCTGCCTCAAGGGAACCCGTAAAAGCTTTGGGCAGGTCGATCGCGGATCAGGCGGCAGCGAAAAAGGCGGCGCTTTGGCCCCATCCTTGTTGCGGCGGAATTGCAGACCTTGTCAACCTGCGTTGACCTTGATCAATCGGGTTGCCGGAGGCGGGGCAATCCGGGAATAGCCATGCCTGCAATCCAGGCTGGAAAGCTTTGGGGGGTCGGCCGGGCCGGATGCCGGGCCACCCCTGCTCCGCATGCCGGCGTCCGCCTGATTGACCCCTGTTTCGGACGAAAGCTGTCGACCCCATGAATCTGAAAAAACCGAATCTGAAAAAGCCGGATCTGAAAAAACGGCCCCGAAAGACTCGGACATGACAAACACGCTCGAGGAACTCGCCTTCCCGTGGCCGCAGCATCCCGGCCCCGACCAGCTGGTGGAACTCAGGCCCGGCCTTTTGTGGGCGCGCTTGAGGCTGCCGTTCCGCCTCAACCATATCAATATCTATCTGATCGCCGATCACGGCGGTTATGCCGTGGTCGACACCGGTTTTGGCGATGCCGGCACCATCGCCGCCTGGGTCAGCCTGTTTGAGGGACCGCTCGCAGGATCGCCCATCACCCAGGTGATCGTGACCCACGCCCATCCCGACCATATCGGGCTCGCCGGCTGGCTGGTCGAGCGCTTCTCCTGCCGACTGCGGATCTCACGGGTGGAATATCTGTGGTCGCTCTATATCCAGAGCCGCACCCGCCAGGACTGGCGGGAGGCGCAACGGCGTTTTTTCCGCCGTCACGGCGCCGACGACGCCGTGAGCGACCAGCTCATGACACAGGGCATGGCATATCTCGCTGGCGTCTCCCCACTGCCAGGCGCGTTTCACCACCTCGGCAATGGCGACCGCCTCGTCATCGGCCCGCGCAAGCTCCAGGCGGTGAGCGGCGGCGGGCACAGTGTCGATTCGGTGATGCTGTTCTGTGAGGCTGAAAAACTGCTGTTCTCCGGCGACCAGGTGCTGAGCCGGATCTCGCCCAATGTCAGCGTCTGGCCGCTGGAGCCCGAACAGGACGCCCTGGGCGATTTTCTCACCTCGCTCTGCCATCTCGCCGCCACCCTGCCCGACGACACGCTGGTCCTGCCAGCCCATGGCCTGCCCTTCCATGGCCTGAAAACCCGCCTGACCCAGCTCCATGACCACCATATCGAACGCTGCGCCCTTATCGCCGAGGCCTGCCGCAATACGGCGCGGAGCGCCGCCGAACTGGTGCCGGTGGTGTTTGACCGCCACGACCTCGACGCCCACGAGACCGGCTTTGCCACCGGCGAGCTGATCGCCCATCTCAACTACATGCTGGCGCAGGGCCGGCTCACCGCCCATGAAACCGGCGACATGGTAAAATTCACCACAACCTGACTGAGATCCGTGATATTTTTTGATCCATGTCAAATTCTATTGCCGGACAGCGGCGCAGAGGGATGCATTCACGGGATCAATCCGCCGGGACTGCCGCCATCCGGCGGCGCCCACGGCGGCTGGCGTTGCCGTCACGTGACAGGAAAGCTGGACACGGCAGCGTGAAAAGCTCTAGAACAACGCTACCAACGGGGATGCGGCCGGCCCCACAGCCGGTTCCAGGTCAAAACGATGGATTATAGCCAGTATTTCAGTTCCGCT
>Ga0123357_10004558_pt1 | contig 16316 bp, 11 predicted proteins | sample TergutEmb28metaG_FD_89873 | JGI IMG/M metagenome (GOLD analysis project Ga0123357, IMG submission 89873) | Embiratermes neotenicus P4 segment gut microbial communities from Petit-Saut dam, French Guiana - Emb289 P4 | ecosystem: Host-associated > Arthropoda: Insects > Digestive system > Gut ... | reverse complement strand
CGTTCACACAACGCAATAGATTTACGAAGAGGACAACAAGACCGTTTTAGACCGTTTAGGCCGGCAGGGGACGTTTAAATTCCGACCGTTTCAGAACGTTAGGGCCGGCAAAGGGTTAAATTTTCTTTTGTCTTTCTCAATCATATACAAAGAGTAAAAACTGCCATAAATGGGAGCCCCATTGAATAGACAGCAGATTTTAAATACTTAGAGTACCTTATATCGGACTATATAAGTGATTTAGAAGACAAGGTACAGACGTATAGCAATATAAATGGCACCATATGGACACAGTTCGGAAAACAAATGGCTGAAGAACAAAGTTAAGAACCCACAACATTACAGCTAAAGTGGCCTTGAAATTTGGTGATGTTGCCTGGGTGCTGAAGAAAAGAGATGAACAAAGACTGGGGGCCGCGCAGATTAAATTTTTAAGACATTTACAGGAGTTACTAAGTTAGATCGGGAAAGAAATCAATCCCTAAGGGGGAAACTTGAAGTGCAGTTCATTGTTCCGGAAAGTATCAGGAAAAGTGCCTACAACATTTAGAGAGAATTGACAGAATCAGGATGCCGAAACAAACATTAAAGTATAAGCCAAAAGGGAGAAGAAACGTAAGACGACCGAAGAAAAGACGGAAGGGCTACACCTTGAGGGTTAAGGAACAGGCACTACTCGTAACCCTTCAGAGTTTTTTTATGATGATGATGTCTTTTTCGATCATTTACACTTTTATTGCTCAGAATAGGTTAGACAAATCTCATAAATTTGTACTACTTTATTTTTTATTTAAACAGGAGTCACAAGGCGTTTTTAAGATACTTGCTCCGGAAGCGAACTTGTCGGTCGGCAAGCAGCGGCGCTTTCTGACTCATTGTCACGCTATCTGTGGCCACTTAGCCGCATCGTGTGCGTCACTGACGCCAGTCTCAGCTGTCATGCGGAATGAATTCAAACTTGAATCAGCAGTGGAAACCAGAACTGCAAACATGTTGGCCGGAACACGAAAGGGAAAGACCCGCTTGTTAGCCTACGCATAGCCAGTAGAAGGGCGTTAAAAATGTATCTTAGATGAGCAGGTTATGAAGAAACTGACAGTAATGGACTGTATGTAGTGCGTCATGTGTCTTTCGATTCCGCAAACAGTGAGCAATGTCATGATCGGCTTGAGGACTCTCCGTGTGTCTAGGACGTTTCTTCTTATCGTTAATCTAGCCTATAGATTTATCTAATGCCAGGGGAAGTGTCTGAATTCTGTGTCATTTGTACTGTTAATTTCCTTGTCCAACAGGTTTGTATCTGTGGAATAATGCAAGACTGAGTATTTTGGGGCTGTGTGTGAAATCTGACGTCACCGCACATACACGAGTAGATATGGACCGTAACATCGCGTTCAACTTAGTAGTTTGTTCATTGTTCCGTTGGCCCTCTGGTTCATATTAGCGTTGGAAGAACCGGAAACACTCTTTCCTGTTTCGTGGCGTCCATATACCATTAAATAATGGTGGCGAAACCCAGGCACAATCTTCACTTTCCTCCGTTGTATTGCCAGAGGCTATGAAGGTAGAAATAGGAGACACCGACACAAATCTGCTGTTAGTTACCGGCTTTCGGGACATCATCGTCGGTCACATCTTCAAGGATGAAGCAGTGCTTGACTTGTGCCGAAACTTCGGTAACCAGGTACCAATGGACGCTGTGTAACATTACAGAAGAGCGAAGATCGCGTGTATATGGCGGCGGAAACACGAAATTACGAACTGCTCTTATGTTACTGACCAGTTACTTTATGTTGGCTGCTAAGTTCTGGCTGCACGGTAAATATATTCCTAGTCCATTTTCACGGTCGTATGATTCATTTCAGTTCAGGAACATATGTCGTTAACTGCATTTAGTATTACAAATGTAATATGTTTTCTGTGTGTGTCGAAACACACCATTTCGAACACAAGTTTTGTTACTGTCAGCAGATGAAGGGTGAAACCTACTCAGTTGACCATTCGATTAATAGTTTATATGTTCAGGTTTGTGAGATTTGTGACATAGTGTTCAGAATTTACTGAGACGTATTGTACTTTTAAAATTACGTACGGTCTCATGGCACACACCTGAATGTAATTTCATTTACCCATAAGGAATCATCTTCCCTGCACCGATTTCACGAAACTGAAATTTCACTCCAACCAGCAAATAAATGTGGAAAGGGCGGATAGAAATTACAATTATTACAATCCACTTGTAATACCCCCAATACCCATGGTACCCACTATTGAAACAAACGAGATCTCGCCCCCCTCTCCTCCCCCACCCAACCCCCAATACCCAAAAAATACCCCACACATCTTGTATAGCGGCCCCCTGAGAAGTCAGATCGCAACCTGAAGATGGCCCACATATAGGGCCGAAACGTGTAATTGTATCCCTACTGTACTACTAAGTGAAATATAGTTGTGTTCGACTGTATGTGTAATACACAATAATTCTTGTTATTTGAACAAACACAACGGGGATGACGCACCTCAAAATTATTTAGTACAATAAATACATCACGGCCATGAATATTACCAAACAATAAAATTGGATAAGTCACAATGGAATTTAATAAATAATCCATTAAAAATGTAGAACCACCACACAGTTAACTCCATGTGCTGAGAACCTTAGTTGAGTGTATGTTATTTATGTGAGGGGTCTGGAAGTTCGGAGGTTTTCTCGCAGTGATCAAGAGAAAAGAGGCCGGGTTAAATCGAAATCACTTGTAACTATCTAGTTTTCTAGTCAACAATAGGAACTGGAGAACTTTCTCTGCAGACTGAGTGAGTTGACCCTTAAGCTATGAGTATCGATTCCTTGCAATTTTCTACACACCTTCCATAGTTCAGTTTGTGAAATGCTGCTTGTTTCTACTTACATTTTTTATCACATATCGCTCAGTTCGTCTTAGAAAGAGACATGTTTCTGGCAAATTTGTAGAGATAATCAGAACACACATTTAGTGTTCAATTTTTTTTTCTCCAAAATCATGCCGTTTATAAGATAATGTGGAATGTACTATGGTAGACCCGGAGAGGCCACAAATGACAATATGGCGCATGTGCATTGCATGCTGTATACCTAAGGCTACAGACACACAATCATCATATGTAATACCTATTGCTTTTCCACTGCAATAGTGGCTGCACGAAGGCACCTCAGTGTTACGCTGTACGTATTGTGCCTGTCTCGTTATTTCTGCATCAGCCCGTAGTACTGTATCTATGTTCCTTCAAGTGCGATCCCTACGGTCTGCGTTTCCTTTTCAGTTGTAGCTTCTGCCACTTTCACAAAGGACAGCGAACGGATTGGTGTGGCGGCAGTGCTGTATGCCCTTATTCGGGGAAAAACTTGTTCGAAATTCAGCAGGCGTAACTGCTATATTGACTGAGTTGTCTCTTAGTCCCAGGTAAATTCTGGGATAGTACTTGGCTTGGCCACCTGTGTTTCTTACAAAATTTTCTAAAATTCATTGTATTATTATTATTATTATTATTACTTTATCCTACCATATTCTGCCCCAAAACCTAAGTATTAAAATAGAAAAACTAGTACATATAAGTTCTACATTTGGTATTCCATGGATACAAAACTTGATCCATCCTGGAAGAAGTGCGTATTTATATTGAAAGTGTTTGGATACAAAACGCTGACAGTTGAGGAAGTCACACTACGTAATGAGGAGCTGCATAATTTGCACTCCTCACAAAATAATTACGACCTTGAAGCCAAGAGGAATGAAACAGGGCGTGTAGAACGTATTGGGAGGTGAGAGTGTATTTTAGTGTGGGACAGCTAGTCCAAAAAGAGAGTGTGATATTAGAAAAGAGGAATGGACGTTAACTGAAATTAAGTGGTTCAGAATTGGGCCCAATGGCAGGTTTAAAAAGACTTTTAGGCCCTGTACAAGTGGACAGTTCCATGCTCAGGAACATTTGTTCTTGCGTTGTAAAAGGAAACCCAGAAAATACTGACTACTTGTGGCCTTCCAGATTCAGCAACCTCGTCCTGTTATCGCTGCAAAAGTTAAGTACTAAATAAAAATTTAAAGACTTCTGTCATCTGGAGTGTGAAACTGTGTAACTACTGGCGTTTTGATGGACCGTAGGGGCTTCGTTCTTCGGGTCAAGGAGCCCAAGAAGGACTTCTTGTACCTGAATATAAAGGCACTGCCTCCTTCGAAACGTCGGGAACCACCCGTCCAGTGACATAGCATCCTGTCACATAATCCTGGTATTTTCAGTAACACCGCTGAGAGAATATTATGTCTCTCAGGTAACAAATGTTCTGCATTACTTTTAAATAGAGATTCCCTCTGAGGGGTTTAATTATATGCAGGATAGGTGGTGTATTTGCGTAACTAGCATCAGCGTTTTCTTATCAAGAGGCCTGGCATTTTTCCCCTTCTCGACACAACCACAGCCATCTTCTGGTGAGCGTCTAATTAAGCTCTGAGTGCTTCCTATTACTGGCCCCGCGCCACCCTTCACAAGGGCGATTATTTTGATGCGTGCTTCTTACTTTGTCTGTTCCCCCTCTTACTACAATATATTTTGCTTCATTATAATTTTCGTCCCTGTCGTATTGGACGAAATTATTATTATTATTACTTTACCTTACTTTAAATGTAATTTTATTGAGAGGCATATCCATTTACTTAGGGTAGGCTCATCATTTTAGCGCGGGGTGAAAGAAACTCTACAAAGTGCGTGAATGGTCTATTGGCCTATTTCACTGTAATTTCACACACACACACACACACACACACACACACACACACACACACATACACATTTGATCAATCGAAGTAAGGATGAAACACGTGTGAGGTGACGTGTGAAGTGTCAAACCAGCGGTGGATGCCTGTGGTAGCAGAACTTGAATGTTTATTTCAGGTACCTCGCTATTTAATGCAATTATAAATCAGTTTCACCTGCCTTTTTTAGTCACAACCTACCCAGAAAAACGTGTTAACTTGCTTTCTCCTTTTGTGTCTTCCCAGTGGCCGTTTTCCTAGCATTTTTCTTACCAAAAGTCTTGCACATCTCGTCTCTCAAACATCCGAGCTACTTACATGTCCAGGTGAACTCAGTGTTCTTATTTTCAGTAACGGTTATTGCTTAACCTACACTTAGTTCTACCAGTCGGCCATTTTGGTGTAGGCGCAGCTTTCGGCGCGTCCTTCAGACAGCAGTACTCTGCACTGCTTTAGTCTCATGTGCGTGCACTAAACGGATACACAGTTACAGTGAAAACCCACAGTCCGGTGCTAGCATATCTTATTAATCTGTAACCGAAAACTCGAATCACAGATGAAAGTATTTCTTTTAAAGAATCTGAAATTACTGCAGCTGTCTTTGAATATACGAATCAAAGCTGAAGGACAGTGCTTACTGTACTTTGCTTCAGTAAATCTGGAGGACTGGAGACAGTTGTGACAACGATCGTTGTCAGAGTATTATGACGTGTTGGGAAGGTTGTCGTCAGTCTTCAGATGGACGGACACGGCCTAAGACACCTTTTGTAACTGCTTAGGCGTCCATGGTTTGATGTTTTGATACCTTGCACCTTGCGGCTTTGACGGTTGTCTCGCAAACTAATTGCGTCAGGACATATGTGGAATATTTTCGACTTACCTTTTAAGAATGAATCACTGTATGGAGAGTGTGTGCGGTAATCACATTTTACCTTGTTTATGGAGACGGATAGGTATTTAGAGAAAATAGGACTGGGTCCATTTTTAGGCGCTTTCGCAAAACTGTGAAAAGCGACTCTTAGCTTCGTCATGTCTGCTCGACCGTCCGTCCGTCCGTCTGCGCGCATGGAACAACTCGGCTTCCACTGGACGGACAGATTTTCATGAAAGTTGATATCTGAGTATTTTTGGAAAAATCTGTCCAGAAAATTCAAGTTTCATTAAAATCGGACAAGAATAACGGGTGCTTTACATGAAGACCAATATACATTTTTGATCATATCTCACCCAGTTCTTCTTAGAATGAGAAATATTTCAGGCAAAATTTGTGGAGGAAATCATAACACCCATTTTATGTTCAATAACTTTTTTCTTCGAAAATCGTGCCGTTTGTGAGATAATGTGGTAAATATTGTACAGCGAGGCAGGCCACGAATGATAATATGGCACATGCGCATTGCATGCTGGATACCTGAGGCCACAAACACACATTCATAATATGTAAAAAAAAAGTAAAGCAGTCCCATTACAGGCCTGTAGTGGCCCAGAGGGTTCCAGGAAGTTAAGGTTCCCAGATTTCATGACAACGGCACATGATGGTGGTAAGGTTGTCAGCCTTAAGTACCGGCCGCCTCTACCCCCAGGAAATGCTTCTGGTACTCATTTCTGTTAGAAGCTGAGTCGACCCCAGGGTCATAGTGCGATCGGAAGGATTTTTATGGCTCATAATAGGTAATACTTATTTATTCCCATTGCAACAGCGGTTGTACGAATGCGCGTTAATATTACGTTATACTTACATTGCCTGTCTTGTTTTTCTAGACTTCGTCTTAGGAAATTAGAATCAAAGTGTCTGTAAATTTGGTGTCTTACTGCAACTGAAAATTGCAATTACAAAATGTACTAAAATTCGTCGAGTAATGTCGCCGGGAAAAGTTGAGAAGTAATTCCCTCACAACGCGTTCTTTTCATGCTCTTAGTATAAAAAACGTGGTTGTTGTGCAGTGTTCGGGCGCTAACGTTTTCCACCACATCATTGTCTCTCTGCAGCACAACCATGTATTTCCATTTCCCGTAGCCAGCCACCAGAGTGTATATTTGTAACTAGACAAAACGCATCGAGGTGTATAGATAGGACCCAGCTGTTTGGGGCTCCGACACCCTACGTGTGGGACCCTAACAGCACGTCATTCATGAGCAGCGGAACAGATGTTAACATCCGTCTGATTCGCAACGAGAGAGAAAGTGCGTCTGTTATGGCCAGCTAGTCCTTTGTTCTCAATACTGTAACGATCCACTTTATCGTATTTATTTTTGTGATAACTCTACGCGACGCATCGCCATCGATTTCAGTGTTTTAATTAAATAAAATGAAATAACTCTTTGGAGCAAGAAGGCTAATTGTTGCTCAAATGGTAAAAACTTCCGCCTGTCCCACGGAACAGGAAAGTTCTTTAACGTATTCACAAAAGCCAGTTATTGTTTTATATCCTGGCTCAGATTAATCCAGTCTACACGTTCGCACCTTGTTTTCTTTTTACGGTGTGTTTTAACAAGGTAGGTCTGTCGCTATTTGTTGCGAAGCCTCTTCCTTTACGACATTTATATGGTAGTTACGTTTGCTTTCTTGTTTCTCCCATATATCAAGCATGTTAGTGTGTCTGACCGCAGTAATAATGTCCTCTGTACATTACAAATTATGGAACTCATCACTCTGTACTTTTTGTCGTCATAGTTTTTAAAATGTCACTTAGCTTAAATGCATAAGATCTGTAGTTGTAGTGGATGGTTATGAATAATGACACACGGTGGTGGATAGAACTATGTTCCCTTTCGTTACCTTATCAAAACAACCTGCTTAGTGTCTGTTTATAAATTAGATAGTTACAGTTTATTTAATTGTGAGCTCGGTATCTCAGATTAGCCCTGCGTTACGGAATAATGCCACGATGAGTGGGTTATGGATTGAAAGAGATGTGGAAGGAAGCACGGTGGCCTAATTTTAGTTGCTGTCTGCGCATTTGTCTGGATAGGCTGAGGACAACTGCAAAGATTGTCAGTTAAAATAGCGATTTTCGGGTCGGGATTTGAGGCTGGCACCTTCCCTGAACGAAGTAGGCTTGAACCAACTCAGCTGTGATATTTGAGTCTTTCATGTTTTTGATAATGTGGTCTACGTAAATGAATCAACGTATATTGTTACTGCAGACGGGGATTCTTGCTGACAGCTAACGACTGTGGTATCGTGCCATCTGGGTTAATCACCAAGCTAAGACCAACGGGCCTACATACATTATTTTGTCAGAACCAGTTTGATGGATGCCCCAGAGGAGGGGACTGAGGAATCTGCTTAGAAAAGCATCGCGTCTTCCTTTGGAACTGCTTTAATCATTAAACTTTTAAAGACGCAAAGAACAGACGGAGAGTCCCCACCCAATGAGGGGGGGGGGCAAGAGCATCAGTTAATTAGAAGATTACCAGGCTTCTCCCGCTCGTCCTTCTGTTAAGAATAGTATAAGAAGTGAAAGTGTATGAAAAGAAAAGTTTAAACTGTGAGAGTGACAGCTTGAAATGAGGGCCGCGCAATTGTATTTTCTCATTAATAATAATTGTGCAATTTAGAAACTAAATTTCCGTATCTTTGCTTTAAATCAAGGGGATAAATTGTGGTAAACTTGAATCAGGAGGGCTGTATGAGAAGTATGCAGTAGCAACTTGGAATCTTGAGAACAATCTCAGCTTGTACATGAAGACAGAGGAAACCCAAGAAACCCTGTGTCGAGATGGCAGGTCGCAGGACTATCCGGATGCATACTGACATCTAGCCAGCAATGTGGTAAACAAACGATAAAATCCCCTAACCTTTCCCTAACGTGTGTGTGTGTGTGTGCTGTTGCTTTATTGATCATTTGCATTACACTTTACGTACATTCTGATAATTCCAGTAAAATAACAACAGTCCATTTGCTAAAGTTACTTATTATTATTATTATTATTATTATTATTATTATTCAATCCATTGTCCGTTATCGTTACTGTCGTCTTCGCACCGCGCAGGCTGTCAGTTCGGTCCAGCGAAGCTATTAGCTGGATGCTGCCTATGGACTGGATTCTGCGAAATGCCTGCTGATGATGGCTGCCTGAAATGAGAAGCACCAGACACAGGGCTTTAGATGATACGAAGAGCCTATTGTTATATTACAACATATTGTTATTGTTGTGTGGGGGTTTGTTTGTTCCATGTTACAGCGCTTTGTCTTACAACATGGCGCGAGGCTGTTTTTGTTCATCGTGAGTGTGGTTGTACTGGCCTAATTGTTGTATTTGTTCATTTTCACTGAACTGATTTTTAAAGTTATTGGAAGCTATCTTGGTAAGATAACTATTGACACTTTTCTTACCAGTTTGTTCGTGCAGGGTGCCAATTGGCGTGACCCTTGGGAGTTTAGTGATCATTCGTAAAACCTTGTCCTTAAATATTTGGAGTCTGTTGAAATGTGTGTCGGCTGCGTGTCACAAGCAGGGGTTGCATATGTTAGTGTTGACCTGGATAATGATTTGTAAATTGTTAGGACCAGGTTAATGCTGATAGCGGAGGACTTGCTAAGGATAGGATGGCACTGCCTCAGTCTGTGGTTTGCTGCACACAGCGATTTACTGTTTTGGTTCTTGTAGGTAAATTTAGAGTCGAGGGTAACCCCAAGATATTTGACCTGATTTGTCCAATTAATGGTTGTATGAAAGAATTTTATTGGGGGTGATTAACGCGGAAGTGACTCCGCCGTTTGGAAAATGGTATGATGGAACATTTACTGAAGTTAATCCCAATTTTCCAATTGCTAACCAGGGTCCCAATACTGTAACAGCAGTGTATAACATTTGTTGTTAGTTGCATGCTTTCTGAACAGATAGTAACATTTGTATCAACAGCGTAAAGCGAAATGGTCATATTATAGCCGTTCTGTATACTTGGAATGTGATTTATGTAAACGTTGAATGCCACTGGTCCTACTAGGCTACCCTGGGCAACCCCTGCCAGGATAGGCCGTTTGCTGGACTCAGAATTTCCATGAACTGCTCTAAAGTATCTGTTACTGAGATAGCTGTATGATAGTTGTGTGAAGTGAGCTGGAATTCCTGCTGTAATAAGTTTGGAAATGAGCCCAGTTATCCATACTTTATCAAAAGCTCATTCTACGTCCAAAATGAGGGCGCGTGTTGCTTTGTTATTGTTAAACCCGTGGATGATGCGTTCTGTAATTCACAACACTGCGTGTGTTGTGCAGTGACCTTTCTTAAAGTCGTTTAGGTCCTGTCTAATTAAGTTTAATTCTTTGACTCTTGAATTAAATCTCTTAAGTGAAAAGTTTTTCAAACAGCTCAGCGAAAGAGTCTAATAAGCTAATTGGCCTGTAATTTAGCGGGGTGGAAAGATCCTTACCCTGGTTTGGAAGCATAATAATTTTGGCAACTTCCCACTTTGTTAGAAAGTAATTTAGGGTGATGCAATGTTGTAAAATGTAGCTATGAATTTAAGGGCGACTAAAGGAAGGTGTTTTAAAACAATATTCTGGATTCAATCGAGCCCCTGTGCTTTGCGAGATTAGAAGTATCGTATCTGCCATCCTAATTCATGATGATTTGTTTTACGTGCTGACTGTATAAAGGATTAGTTAAAAAATTTACAAATTGTCTCCTCCGTAGTTTTAGAAAATGTGGGATTTACGTCAACATTTGTTGTAAAAATTTCCTGCATCGTATCAGCGAATAAGTTCACCTTCTCTTGCTCAGTGGTTGCAAGTTTCTCATCTCGTTTCAAAGGAGGGATATCAGTGGTGTTATTTGTCAGATGCTTGGTTATTCTTCTTTTGTCGTGCATGTTATTAATGGCTGGGTTTTAAAGGGTTTGATGTTAGAAAGTTGATTTTTTATGGCTCTGTGTATTTCTTCTTTTAAAGCAGTTATGAGGGGGCGCAGGGCGATGTTGTGCGTCCTCTGCCTTAAGATGCATAGTTTATTCCGTTGCCGCATTAGGAGGCGTGTCGAAGTTGCAGTTTGTGTGGACATAAAGTTTCAGTCTCTAAGGGGTGTTGATTTGTTTTTTGCAGAGTTAATTGTGTCGGTAAGGTGAGCATCTGCTCTGTCACTGACTGTGGTTGTGGCAGTAATGGGCAGTAAATTAATATTTAAGTTATCGGTTACGTAGTGTCTAAAATAATCATAGTTTGCATCTGTATAAACGTACGTACTTTTCGGTCCGTGTGATTGGATTGGGCTACGGATTGTCAACATTGTGATCTGAGTTTGACAGGAAGTCTAATTTTTTAATTGTGTGTTGAGTTATGGTGTTGTTTAGGACTGCGAAGTCTGTGACGTCAGGGGTAGAGTGAGTACCGTCTGGAATATGAGTGGCATTGATGGAGCTGCCATTATGTGATAATTCTTATTGTAATAATTTAGTAAAACTCGCCCTGCTGCGCTATTTTTCTATAGTTCCACGTAACATGTTTGGCGTCAAAGTCGCCAACAAGAACCCCTTTCCTGCTAGTTTTAATCAGCAATTGTATATCTGTCTCCACAATTTTGCCTGGAGGGTTATGTATAGAATTGAGTGTAACAACTAACAGTGAGGTAAATTCAGTCAGAAAACACAACTATAATTGTATGCTAGATGGTGGTATTTATTAGCAAGTAAATAACTACATGTTTCGGCCTATAGCGGCCATCTTCAGGTTATTATAATTTTGCTCAAAGAGTGTCATATATATATAGTGTATATATGATAGACATATATATGACATTCTTTGAGCAAAATTGTAATAACCTGAAGATGGCCGCTATAAGCCGAAACATGTAGTTATTTACTTACTAATGAATACCATCATCTAGCATACAATTATAGTTGTGTTTTCTGACTAAATTTACCTCACACACAACGGGGACGACACACCTCAGAATTGAGTGTAACAAGTTACTTATTAATAGAAATTTGGATGGGTGTGGCTTCCGTGTGTTGTAATATTGGAAGGAGTATTTCCGAGTGCTTGATCACTTTTCTGACTACAATGGCTGTTCCCCCACCTGGCGTGTCATCTCTGTCGTTACTGTATACGAAATAGTGTGGGCAGTTTAATTTCGTAGAAGGTTTCAAATGAGGTTCAATTACGGGCACCAATATAATATTGTTTGCTGACAAATAGGTAATGAATTCAACTCTTTTGTTGCGGATCCGTCTGGCATTCCAAAATAATATGCTGGTGTTATTGCAGCGGAAAGTAGCCATAATTGAGGCCAAGTATACTAGACAGGAAGGTGCAAAAGAAAACTGGTAAGGCACTTTCATACGGATGCTGTATGAATTGAAAGAGCATGGCTGATAAGGATTGGATTAAATACTGATATGAGAAGGAAGATTGAGAGATTTAATTATGTTGACAAACTCACGAGTTTGTGATTAAGTGTAAAGGTTACCTGTTGTTTGTCGGTGTAAGAATGGATGCTGATTTGGTGGGTTGAAGACCCGTGCTGAACGTATTTGTGTTTACTGAAGGGGAGTGGAGGTTCTCTGCGTTTGAGTCCGATACTGTGTTATGGTAGCTGCCTGCGCGCTTATGATGGGGTGGATGGTGATTTTGGAGCCGGTTGGTTGTTGTGGTGTTTTATTCCCTTTCTGATGTGTTTCGGAAGACGGGGACAGGTTAAAGTTAAGGAACCCTTTATTGCTTCATGTTTGTACCGTGCATCAATGACGATTAAAATACTTTATTATCCAACAGATGCACAAATATATAATTCGTAGATACAAATAGGATTATTATAAAATATTTAAAATTGCTCCAACATGTTTCGGATCACAAGGGATCCATCATCAGGGAGCTCTACACAATGCTTGGCTAAAATTACAGTAATGGTTCTATCATGTCCGTTGATAAGGACGTAGTCGGTGTTATGGCAGCGTATTTACCCGTGGTGTGTGTGTGTGTACTGCACAGTCTAGAGAGGCGCTCTTTAGACTCTTGTGATCCGAAACATTTTGGAGCAATTTTAAAGATTTTTAAATGTTTTATAATAATTGTAATTGTATCTACGAATTATATATTTGTGCATCTGTTGGATAATAAAGTGTTTTAATACTTTATTACTGTTCGGAGGATACAGAGAAGAATTGTTTGCTGCGCTATGGGAAGGCACTTTACCGGTATTTGGGTATGCAAGAAAATTCTTGCAATTACAATCAGAAGAATGAGGAAGTCTGGGATCTTGACTGTTACGATGGGCTGTTGTCCCTACTTGGCTGGGCACAAAGCGAACATTAAAAAGAATTTGATGTATGTTTGTCCGTGCGTCGTTGTATAAGCTTAGAAAAGAAACCAACTAGATGCTACTGAAAGGTTATTCTGTAGTGTGTGGCGGCCTTCAGTGTGTTAGTGCCTTGCCGGTTCATACCATTTATCCTGATGGAGATGTATTTTGATGATAGGTGTTTGTCCCTGCAGGTTTTGTTGTACCATATAGCCGCAATTCAGTAGCATCTAGTTGGTTTCTTTTCTTCGCTTATTAAAAGGAATGTTTGCTGGCTGCCTCTAGGTCTGAGGTCTTTGTGTGGTTGTTTGGTTGCCACATTTTAATGGCCGGGACCATACATTGTTCACACTGATTGCTGGGAGATGCTGTTGGTAGTCTGTTAAAGCTGAAAATGGCGGTCTCTGGGCTGTATGTTTCTGGGGGCCGCGCGCCGTGCGAACGTTGTCCGGCTCGTTATGTCCAGAAGTCCTCTGCCTGATTTGTGAAGACTTGATACGGCTTAGCCTGCGTTCCTTTTCCATGCGATCCTGGAAGAACGGACAGCCTCGCAATTTAGCTGTATGTTTCCAGATCTTGCACAGGGCACAGGTTGGAACAAAGTTTGATTCGAATCTTGCTTCACATTCTCACACGAACAGTGCTGTCCAGAGCAGGGGCCACAGGCAGGAGGAGGCCGGCAGCTGGCAGCTGGCAGCCTCATGATAATATTGCTGACACCGTGAGCAGAGGCGGCACTGCGCACGGCTTGTAGGGTACCACTGTCACTCTCATGTAGCAGAAGTGCCGTAGCTGTAACACCTTGTGACTCAGCGGAACAATGTCGAGTTCTGTGATGTGCATTGACAAGGGGCTGCTGTCTTTCCATGCTGACATAGGTATGGCATTTTGGCAGGACATCCTAATGGCTTGAAAATCGGTTTCAATTACTCTGGAGGGATTGATGGGGGAATTCCTTTGATAACCACCTAGTAGGATTTTGCACTGACACTTTTACGTAGTGTAAATGACATCTTATTTTGTGTAAGAAACTTATGTATATTAAGATAATCTTTGTAAGTTGAGATTCGGCAGGCCATGCCAGATTTGACCCGGTAGGTGCTGAAACCTATGGGTTGATATTTGCTGTGAAACGTTTTTGTTAATTCTGGTTGGGTCGCCTTCAGAATTGTAGTGTATAACGACAGGAAGTGTCTTCTTGTCTCTCGGAGCTGTTAAGAAGGGTGTAGCTGGAGATTGGGGTTTTTCTGGGCTGGAAACAGCGGGAGAGGGAGGGAGCGCAACGTTGTTAGCCTCGTCTAAAACGCTAGCTGATGGAGTCTGACTCGCTGATTTCGTTTCCTTCTTGCCGGCAGTTCGAACAGTGACGCCATCGTCTTCCCTGATAATCCCATGATCTGTACGTTCAGATGTTGCCGTCGCGGAGTCCGCATCTGCCCTCGGGGTGCGAATAACTTTTTAGTTTTTGTTGCTTTGATGCCGCCTTGAGAATAGTGAACATCGGCAATGATCGCCAGCTTCTTTGAGCTTGAGGTGCTGCCTTGCCACGGGTTATCAGGAATTTGGTGTGGGTGGTGTAGGCTGGGACACATGGCCCCAGATGCTGCTAAGTTCTTCGGAAGATGAGTCGGACGTGGGTGAGAGAGTTCCGATTTCGTGACGAGGTTTCTTGGTTAATGTGGTGGTGGGGTTGACACCCTTTTGCTTCGAACTATGGCTCATTTTATTTATTCTTGTGAATGCTTGTAGACTTTTCTTTAAGTTCTGAGGGGCCGCCTACATCTAGTGTCCTTTTGACCCCCGGGGGGTCCATTTTGACACTGGTTTTGGCCATATGTAGCACGTGAGTGCACTTTCCAACCCCAACATGCTTATTTGACTTGGGCCTTAGGATGAGAGAGGTGTTAGCTACCAAGGCGGGCTGAGGCCCTCCTTACCTAAGCCCTACGATTAGTAAACGCTCGCAATGTGTGTTGCAAAACTGGAGGCTTTAAATGTGGTTTAGAGTGTAGTATAAGAAGAAATAGGAAGACTGCGGATTTTACGGGACTCACGTCCTGACAGCAAGAGCCTGCCGCACCAAATCGCCACAGTCGGGGAGGGTGTGACCTGGGCTGTCACCTCAGCATACGTTATCACCGTAAGTTCTCAACTGAGGTGACTTCACCGGGTAGACACGGTGTCAGCTGAGGGCCTTTTCGGATCCACTTGGCGTACAGGATCGGTTGCACAGTGTCCGCACGGTTCCTTGAAGATCCCACAAAGGCCATAAAACTCGCGTCTCTGTAGGCTGTTTCATGCTCTGCTGCTCACAGCCGAGTGATCGAGGAAATACCCTTTAAAGACGAAACATATATGTTGTATACAAGGACTCAGTGCGTACCGCACAGTAAACACTCTCCACCTCGGTTATACAAAACCATTGTGTTAATGCTGCATAAGGCAATAGTCGCTGTTTGTTCTGAGATCCGTACAAGACATATAAACGCAGTATGAGAATCATGTAGAAAATTTTAAATCTGTAGTACCTAAAGTAACCGCTAGGCTTTAAATGATTAATTAAAAAAAAAACACCCTTCCTGTATGTTGTGAGCATTACGTGTTAGTTTATTTTCGACTGTGCAATATTTGGCTTCCGATGTTTCGGTTAGTTTAACGGATGTTAATATCAGAGTTCACAGGTGTAAAAGCAGTAAACAAAATGCTTTTCGCTCGTTACCCTGGCTCGAACTGCTACGTCTGTCCTCCAGCTGGCGGCTTTCAGATTCCTTCTGTTTTGCTTACGTATTACCTCGATCCTGTATTTATTACTGAATGCTTTACACAGCTTCCTGTTTATTCCCATTATGTGCTCTGTTGATCTTGCTTGTTTGAACTGAATCCTTTATTCCTATCAGTGTAATGGCTGTAACGTTTACTGACATTACATAAACACTGTTACCGCCTGTGACTGTCCCCTCTTCCAAATCCTTCCAAGCTTATCAGTCACAGGTGTAATGCTTGTTGCCGTTATCCTTTGCAACGATAACAGTTTTTGATCATGTGTTTGTTTTTTCTTTACGAGTTTGTGAAAATTCGATAGTTGTTGGACAAAGAGACGTACCATGCTGTTGGACAAAGAGACGTACCATGCTGTTGGACAAAGAGACGTACCATGCTGTCGGACAAAGAGACGTACCATGCTGTTGGACAAAGAGACGTACCATGCTGTTGGACAAAGAGACGTACCATGCTGTTGGACAAAGAGACGTACCATGCTGTTGGACAAAGAGACGTACCATGCTG
>Ga0123357_10004557_pt1 | contig 16318 bp, 14 predicted proteins | sample TergutEmb28metaG_FD_89873 | JGI IMG/M metagenome (GOLD analysis project Ga0123357, IMG submission 89873) | Embiratermes neotenicus P4 segment gut microbial communities from Petit-Saut dam, French Guiana - Emb289 P4 | ecosystem: Host-associated > Arthropoda: Insects > Digestive system > Gut ... | reverse complement strand
ACTGCTACTGACTGCACTACAAGTATACACTGCTACTGACTGCAGTACAAGTATACACTGCTACTGACAGCAGTACAAGTATACACTGCTACTGACTGCACTAGAAGTATAAACTGCTACTGACTGCAGTACAAGTATACACTGCTACTGACTGCACTACAAGTATACACTGCTACTGACTGCAGTACAAGTATACACTGCTACTGACAGCAGTACAAGTATACACTGCTACTGACTGCACTACAAGTATACACTGCTACTGACAGCAGTACAAGTATACACTGCTACTGACTGCACTACAAGTATACACTGCTACTGACAGCACTACAAGTATACACTGCTACTGACTGCAGTACAAGTATACACTGCTACTGACTGCACTACAAGTATACACTGCTACTGACTGCACTACAAGTATACACTGCTACTGTCTGCAGTACAAGTATACACTGCTACTGACTGCACTACAAGTATACACTGCTACCGACTGCACTATAAGTATACACTGCTACTTATTGCACTACAAGTATACACTGCTACTGACTGCACTACAAGTATACACTGCTACCGACTGCACTATAAGTATACACTGCTACTTATTGCACTATAAGTATACACTGCTACTGACTGCACTACAAGTATACACTGCTACTAACTGCAGCAGAGTCTTCCTTGAGAATCTAACAGACACTCAGCTGTTTAAGGAATACCCCACCATTTATGGAACATCAAGTTCTATTGCAGTGTTCACAACAGTGTCGCAATTGGCCCTATCATAAAAGGTTCACCCTAGAACAGGCCATGAAAGCCCAGAGGGGGAGCAGAGGTATAGCTCTACTCTGTCTCTAACCTCGGCACTAGATGTGGGGTGGGAGATTTATACTACACTCAGGATGCTTTACTCCTGGGAAACAGACCTACTACCCATGGTACAGGAAGCTAGGTGAGCCACAGGGCCAGTTGGGGCAGGTGTGGAATATCTCACCTCCATGGGGATTTGATCCCCAGCCCATCCAGCCCATAGGATGTCACTATACTTGACTACAATATCCCGTTCCCCACTTGGCCCTATCCTAAGCCAGACACGTGCAATCTACAATCTCACACCTAATTTCTTTAAGATTATTTTCAATATCTATGTCCATCAGTGACTAAGGCCCATAAGCGGTAATTGGTCTTTATATTTTCCTACTGAAAGCTGTATTTATTTTTCACTGCACACATGACCCTACATGTTCCACCTTCCCCCCAGGTCACATCCTCTTTTTTATTTGATCATTCTAACACCATATGACAAAAGTACAGATCAGTTAATTACCATTAGTCAGTTGTTCTCATCTCCTGTTACTATTTCTTTCTTAGGTCCAAATATTTTCATCACCTCTTTGCTCGGAAACACCCTCAGTTACTAGTCTTCATTTATGGAGTGGGGGGTAGGGTGGTGGGGGGGAGAGATAATAAGCTTCTAATGTACACAAAACAATAAGCAGTAAAATTTGTAGGTAACTCAATGTCACCGTTGACCCATCTGACCTCATGAATTCAAACTAAATGTAAAAGTTGCTCCTGTGCATACTATGAAGGCTAAAAGAAGTACATGTACAGATTCACTCACTTTTGACTTTAGCACACTGTTGTGAGCGATCAATTTCATAAACCAGCCACTTTACAGCTGAAGGAAGAGCCACTGGTACCCACTGAATGGAAGACTGAGTAAGTCCCAGAGCCAGTCTCAGTGTTTTAAAGATCAGAAAATCTTTTGCCCTGCTGGGATTCAAACCACAACCCTTTGGACGTTGAGCCCATAACCTAATCACTATGCTGGCTACACTGTCTGCCTCCTATAACTAAATGTAAATAGTGTGTATAGAAGTACATGCAAGTTTTTACCAACCTGAATTTTACTGCTTATAAGCAAGTCAACAACATCCTGCCTCAGAGTGTCCCTGTTCTTGTCTAGAAAGCCATCAACACTGTACCACACCTGTCCTGCATAATGCTTGACAGCAAACTCCATACTGGACATGCGAGGTCTAGAATACAGTTCATCCAGTGCATGGTTATAATGACACTTTTCAAGGAATGACAGATCTGTTGCTTTGGGGAAGTTTGATTCATCATCTAATAGGTGCAGAATACCCACTGGCTTCTTGGCAATTAGATGGATCACAGGTAGATTATCCTGCAAAGGAGTAACAGAATTTCAGACTGTATATAAGTGCAGCACTTTGTTAGAAGCCTGAAAGACTGAATATTCACATCTTCACAAAAGCTACCTAGTCAGACAAAACATATGTACAACTTGCTATATAATAAAACCTCCTTACAATGAAATATCAAATATCTGTTTGCATCAAACAGTATCCCTCTTCACACACTACCACAGACTATTGTACATCTGTCAGTCAAACAACCAAACTAACAGAAAACTAATGGTTTCAGTTGAGAACCACTCCAAATGTTGACTTTCACAACACTGACAAGCTTTCTAACTGTCCACCTACAAAAAATTGGGCATACTGGAATGCTACACCTTACAACACATAGACCAATTTTAAATTGGGCTCTTATTTTGCAAGCTTGAGGTTTTATTATGTTTTTCTAGGCAATCAGTTTCCAACATTTTGAACGAACACAGTGCCTTCGTCTTCTCAGACCTCTAAGATGCTTGAAGATACCTTATGTTCCTTCAAAATGTCAGCATCCAATTCCCCAGTGACGTGGCATTATAGCCCAGAATGAAAAAGTCCTCTACTCTTACTTTTTTGGAAACATGTCACAGACATAATTTTTAGTATTTATCTCTCTTTCTCTCCAAATCAGCCTCTAAATACATTGATGACATATGACATGTCTTGACTAACAGAAATATATATACAATACACTGAATAGTTTGTGATGCAAAAATGGACTATGCAATGTTCAAGCACTGCTAGCCTAAATTATACAACAATTACGAGTACTTACTATATAGCTAATGGTTTGCCATTCTATTTTCTCCTTGGCATACTCCTGCTGTTCCAACTTAAAAATATGCTTGTTGAAGTAGAATTGGAGATTTTCATTAGCATAATTTATACAGAGTTGCTCAAAGCTGTTTTCCTGCAATAAGCAACATAGCTATATTCTACTTAACAGATGGTGACAACTAAATCATTCACTTTAACACATCAATTCTCATAGAAACATCCAAATGTGATTAAAATCTTTTAGAATGTAGGTGTCTTTTTTAAGTCTCATTGTAAAAAGTGAACTGGAACACTATAGGTATTGTACTTTCTTTATACAGCTACAATTTTCAGCCATAAACTTCACACACACACATATACATACACACACACACACATATGTATATATATGAAAAGATTTGGTTATGGCCTGATATAATATATTATTAAATTGTGTAAAAAGGCTGAGATCTCAGACTGAATAACCAGTAATTACAGCTGTAAATTTTACCTTTTATTCACTTATTGAGCCTGATCATTGGCTCCATCACTAACCAAAATATGAATGAGTAGCTAATTTCTAGGCTTTTAAATATAAAGTTCTGTTTGATGGTCATATGATTGATATTGTTAGCATAAAGACATCTTTGCAACATAGTGACATACCTTAAAATCCTCAAAACCAAATATATCCAATATCGAAATGGCTGCAGTACGTTTTGTACCCTTGTACACTATTTGGTTAATGCGAGACACCAACCATGAAAACAGAGCATTATACAAGGCCTTTGCAAAAGCATCGCGTGCATCCAGAGCCTGATCAATGCTCAGTGGAGTTACTACTCGTTCATTTCGAGCCTCCTGTAACATGATGAATACAATAGTACATTAATGTAACCCATATATTACACCTTCTTGATCAGTTAAAATCTCTTGATATGGTCCAGTTACAGACATAAGCAGCCTTAAAATCTCATGACAATCTCTATTAATATTTCAAGACAGTATAATAGCCTTATATTCAAGAGTCAAAATGTCCATGAACAAAGACTCTTCAAACACATTTCAAACCCAAAACAGGAGATCACTGTGTTGTCCCAAGACATAAAACACCAAGCACTCTGTCACAAAGCACCACATCCCAGAGAAATGGAAACTTAACATTAAAACCTTCTAGAAACAGAAATACAACAAACTCAAATCTTAAATCTTCCTAAAGCACATGATTTCAGCACATGGCATAACAATATTAATAAAATATGAACAAATTTTCACATTTTACTGTTGCACCAGTTGCAGGTGCTAGTGGAATATTATGCCATGGCACTTAACTTACTGTTGTTTTAGTTGTAAGAGCTCTTTTAATTCCATCTGGGCTGAGATGCAACAGATGACCAGTCCAGCGGATCTCTGCATCTGAACCAATCTCCACTCCCTCCTGTCCATGCTTCAGTTGTTTGCGATGGAAGTATACATTTCCCAGATGAAGCACTGAGAAATTAAGGAGGAATTGGAAGATATGGTAACAAAACAGCACTTGCTATTCTTAACTTAAATTCTATGTTCACCTGCTTCCTTTATTGATCAACTTAAAATTCTTACATTAAGCAGAACCAAGAGTGACAGCTGCACATGTGTTCAAAAAACGCATTTGCCACCTAACTGCTCACAGAGGATGTACTGTGCAAAGAAACATCAGTAAATGTTTCAGAGAACACAAAAAAATAATCATTATTATGATGGATAAAATGCAGCTATGAGCAACAAGAATATTTAATAACTGCAATCAAATTTACTGAATGGAGGTTTTAAATATTAAAAGCATAGTGTGTAATATCTGACTCAGAAATATGTTAAAATTCATATATCTTTTTAGGTATTTTGTTTCAGGTCCTCAGCAGCATTAATGCTTTATCCACTGTTCTTTAAACAAAATTTTGTAATGATGCACAACTGAAATATTCACTTGGCTGTAAAGAGAACAGTTAATTAACCATCACACTCTAGCCATAACCAATCACAATGTGTGCTAATTTACCTGAAGCAAGTATCCTAAAGATAGTATCCTGTTCATCAGAGGTAAAGCCAAGAACCTGCATAGCAGACAGCAGAGACTGGAAGTCCTCTCCATCAAATTTTCCATCAATTTCACAATTTCCACCCTGTGACATCAATGTTCTGTTGTATCAAATTATTACAATCTACTCCTGCTTACAAAATTAACAGGCTCCTTTAAAATAAATTTAAAATTTCATTTCATTTGTATTAATGGCCATAATTATATGTAAAGAGTACAATGACATGAAACACCACATAAAATTTTAAATCATACAAAAATCCACTTTAAAATATATTTAACACTGATACAGCATTATAAACATTCACAAACATCACGCAGTTCATTTTCTACATATTGCAATTTGAAATGTCCATGCTTTGTGCCACATAAAATTTGTACACAAAAACAAATGCTCAGGTAAGTTGTAACAAATTTCCAGTCAATAACACAGTGAACATGTCAACAACATGCAGGATACCCAAGCCAATAGGCACAATACAATGCGTTGTAAACGTCACTGCCCACAATTAGACCCTTAATTATATGTGAAATAATGCAGCATCATCTATATTACTTGTGGTACAGGGGCCACTGTTCTCCAGGTTTTAGAAAACACAGGTCTCTCATTTGTTTACTAAATGAATTTCATGTGGGACTTGAGGAAATATACGCAGTTTCTGTTTTACTGAACAGCTTTTCAAATTTGGGTGGAGCAGGAGGCTTTCCCAAAATGATGGCAGAGCTCAACTGAAGTACATGTCACCACAACCCAGAAGACAGTATTCATCACTGTCATGTCCATGGGCACCTGAAGTCTTACAAGTTTCAAACATTAAAAATTTACAACTGCCATCATCAGAACACAATGCATTGTTGTTAGACCTCTTAAGAAAGCCATGACAGTGTAGTGAGGATAGAAACTAGGCTAAGGGTTCAACAGCTGAGGAATCAAGCTTTGAATCCCAGAAGAGATAAGGAACTTCTCTCTTCTCCAAACCATGCAAACCAGCTCTGGGGCCCATCCAACTCATACTTAATGGGTATTGGTGGTGCTGGCCTACTTGTGTTGTAGTTAAAAAAATACATACGAAGAATGGAGTAACTGTGCATATCAATATGCTAGGCATGACAAAGCACCATCTGACTAAAACAAGACAGTAACATGGATTTCATTATGCAAATTCTTATTACTTTTCATTAAGTATGGCCTACAGTTCTAAACCCTTACTATAATATGACAAGTCCATGGCGTACCTGGTTGAGGTAGAAATACTTATCAGCTGACAATAATCCATACTTTCCCTTAGCTTCAGAAGTAAGCCCTTGCAGCATCTCATAGAAAACATGGTAGTTTCTTTCATCTGGAGCTTGAGTGACAATACGTGATTTTTCTAGAAGGTATTCAGTGATCTTGGCACCAATTATAACACCACTATGCAAGAACAAAACAAAATTGCAAGTAAAATAACATATTTTGAAAGTATGTCTTTCATATATGGTGATGCAAGCATCAGTAATTATCAGAATGTATGCAACCATCTACATTATCATAGAACCATAAACCTTTGGCTGTTAAACTGATCTTCAATAACATGTTTCAAAGTTACCATCCAGTACCACATGCATACAGCATCTAACAGAAATGAGTACCAGGCATATCTCTAAAGGGTACAGGTGGCCAGTGCGTAGAGCTGAAAACCTCACCACCTTTCTGTGCCAAATTACTAGAAATTCTGGGAGCCTCAACCTACAGTATTCCTAAAGGCCTGTCCAGACCTGTAATGGGATAGTTTGACCTTTATGTTTACCACATGCAGTTACAGCTGTCATCACATTTTTAATTTCCACTGTAATACGTGTATAAGAAATGTTCAATAAGTAAGATCTCTCAGCTCACACAAATGAACTGAGAAGTCAATAAATTAAATGTAACTCATTACTGCACTGAAGTATCATCATTACCTTTCAGTATAATAATCCTCTTGTAGCAGAAACTGAGTTATTATATTAACAGCCATTCACAAATAACCATTCTTCACCACAGTGGAATCAATGACCTCTCAAGTGTTGTATCAATGTGCCTTTGGATTGTGTTTAAAAGCGATGATACTTCAGTGGAATAAATAAGCTATATTTAACATTGTAATGACGTATCATTCAACTTTTATGACCTAGGAAACCTTACTCATTGAACACCCCCTAGAACTGTTGGAAGGAAATTTTTCTGGCTTAAAATTGGTTATGGAAAGAAAATAAATAATCATTTGTCAGAAACATGAACATTTCTAATTTTAAGAACAGTGACAGACACAGAATATGCTACAAATACCTATAAGTTAAGAGGCCAAAGAAGGTTTCACATGTTTAACCATAATCTTCTCAGGAATGAAGCACATCTGGAAAATATTTTCAGTTACCTGAACAATCTTTGGCTACAAAATGCTTTGCAAATAGTTTTCTGCACATAAAATTCACTTACTCTTTGAAATGTACCTCCAGGTATTTCCCAAATCGAGATGAATTATCATTGCGAACAGTTTTAGCATTACCAAAACTTTCCAGCAGAGGAGATGCTTCAAGTATCTGTTCAGTGATTAGGTTAGAAGGTGATTTGTTTACTGCTGCTAAATACTGCATCACTAGCTTTGTTGACTCTGTCTTCCCTGAGCCACTTTCTCCAGAGATCACCACAACCTGACTCTCAGGTGATGAACCTTCCTTTGACATGTGGCCATATGCTGAGGATCCTATAGCAAAAAGATGCCTGTAACATAATTGAAACAAGTTATTTTAGTACATACAGTGGTAATTCACATAGAAATAACTTGTTAAACCTAAATATTAGTACAATGTAAAAATAAAAATAGTGTTTTATACCTGCATAGTTCACAAAGTTCTCTGAATGAATGTCACTTTCAGATTATTTATTTTAATATCCTATAAGAGAAATAAATGAGTATATGACATGCCTGCCTCCAGAAATGAAGAAAAGTGTAATTGGATCAGGTTGACAAAACTAAGAATCAGAATCTGACTGTAACACCTGGGCCATGTGGAAGTTTCAATACTGTGCCAAAAATACATGTATGACAGCAATTACAGTGTTAAAGGCTAAATTGTGTAAAGAAACCATATACCAGTAATATTGCAATATATCACTTACCTGTAAATTTTTTAAACATCTGTTCAGTGACACAGAATGTAAAGGTTGTCACTGTGCATACCATGAAAGCATGTGGGAGAACTTGGGGTATAGCTTCACTTACTTTTAACTTTCGAACTACATGGGTGGGAAAGATTTGGTTCACGCCCCATCTGCTTTTACCCCTGGCAAGAAAACACCCAATATCCATTGATTGTGAAGATGGTTGGCCCCTGAACTGGTTTGCTTCATGTAGCGACTGATAAATATAAATTGGTTTTTGAAGCATGAACTTAACAATTTGTATAGTAAGATATTTTTCTCTTAAACAGTCGAATGAAAGGGCTAGTGAAAAGGGGCACTGCCTGCTCACAAATACACTTAAAAGAATTCTGTCAGTTATAAAGCCCTCAGGAAGACCAAACAAGGAGAGGAAATATAGCCAAATAAAGGTCCTGCCACCATGCATTGAGTGGGCATTTAAATTTAACTATGGTCTTTTGTCCCACAATTTTCTTAGAAACTGAAGAATAAAAATACAAAACACCCACATACCTATAGTAAACACCAGTCTCAAGCTAGTTATAATACTCAACCACCTATAATAAAGATATAATTAAAAAATCTTAGGGGCCAGACACGTTCTTGAGACCTAGACCACATTACTGGCCATGCGCCTGACTCAGCATTCCCAAGCAATGAATTAACAGGTATGTAAATTAAATCAAATAATTCAGTATGTTTTATTTAATATCAATATTCAACCTGAATTCAATATTCCAATGGAAGCACTGAATACAAGTTACTTACGGTGGCAGAGTTCCAAGAATTTGACCTTCATATTTCTTCACCATATCCAGCCCATAGATGTCAAACATCTTGTATGGATTCACAGCAACAAGGATACTTCCTGTGTAGGTCTGTAAGAAAATAACAATGGGGTTATCATCCAAATTCAGTTTTCCCTGCATGACATACATATTACTAACTACAACAAGCAAACACATATTCAATACACTATCAAATTACTTCATAAATTAGTGAACTTACATAGATGAGCTCCTTGTCATAACGAATTTTCAGATTCCATAGAAGAGATGCCTCATTCAGATCCCTGTGGGAAGAGAGTCAGAGAAACATCATTGTAAAATCACACTGAATAAAGAAATGTAGCTGCTGGGCACTGAATATGTATCCCTTTCTAGATTTATCACATTCTGCTGATCAACATCCACAGCACACTACAAGTACACATATTGTGAACAGAAATGAAAGATAAAGAGATCCATAAAATGTGAAAATTCCACTAAAACTTAAAAATTTCTCCATAACTGTAATCAAATTAATACAACCCTAATGGGCCAGTATATTACAACAAACAGAGGTATCTGAAACTAAATTTAGTGTATATGTCAAAAATACACTACTGTCTTTAATGAAGCATGTTCTTTGGTATCTCAAAGAATATGCATTTTGTTTCACTAAATAATAATTTAAATATTTTCAAAACTTCATATTAAGAATTCTAAAAAAAATTAAAAAGATCTTTCTTACATCATGTAATAATTACAATGTTTCAGAATTCTAGGAATCAGAAGGTACATACGATAGCTGAATCATGTCTTCAACACCTGTTTGTCCCAGATCTTGTCTCCGCCGGACACCATTAAGACTGGTAAGTGTAAACACCTGAGGCTGGAAATAAATGAAGGTTGAAAGTAAAATACATTTCCAGTGTTCATCACTATTACATTATTCCACACCAACACACAGCCCATGTTTGAAATACATAAGATACTGCAATTTAATTCCAGTGGAACATTGGTTCTGTTGTACTTCATTTCTGTATTGCTGGTGGTGGGACTGAAGTGTCTGTTCTATGCTCTGGAGTCATATATAAATGCCAATTTGTCACATTATATTTTCTCAGTCTTTCTCTGGCCATGGCAAAAGGCAAAAAATACAACACCACAAATAAAAATACTATTCTAAGTAAATAATACCAAAACACTGAAGATGGAACATTCCTGAAGCAGGCGGGAGAAGAAAAAAAAAATCAGATTTTCAATAACTTCTAGATCGATTTCAGGCTAAAACTTACTGAAATATCAGTCTAACACTGATTAACAACGCAATATCATGAATACTGCATAATCTGAACTATCAAAAATAAGGCCAAATTAACAAGTAATAACATATAAATCATTAAATGTGTCTGAAACTCAATGACTAACTCTAAGAGGCACAGTCCTCCTTAAGGAACTATTTGCTGTTCGGACATTTTCGACACCCACAGCCTTTTATTGAGCCAAAGTTTCATTACCAGGTTGCATGAGCCAGCCAATGGAGAGTTCAATCCATGTAAACTACATCTCTATAAAATTAATGCTAATACTATACTCCCATCTCTACCTAGATGTTAAAACAGCGTCTACATGAAATTACATGACGTACTACGCATTGCAATAAATTTGTAAACACAACGACAACTTCAATTTATTGCTTCCTTATGTTCAAAATACGCACTACTCTGAGAATGTTGTACCTATAATATATTGTAACTTTTACATGGCTGTATTGATGACAGGGCTGCTCGAAACTCAGGATTTTGCAAAAAAATCTTCCATACAAATAGATCAGCATATGAAAAATAGATTTCAGCCAAATGCGACAACTCAGCGCGCCCAACCTCCCCACTAATCGCGAAAGAAAACTAGCCATTCTTATGCGATATTTGCGTGGTTTTAAATCGTTCCCGTCGAATGCTTCTTGAAACCACTTCCTTCCCAATCTCCCGTTCATTAGCCCACCCATACATCAACTTCGTAAACTATTATCTGCAGCTGTTCCAGCACAGCAACAAAAACTACTTCCTTCTGCGTTGTGCATCAATAACAAATCATGTCGATTTCTTTTGATCGATTAATGGCGACTATCATTGCGATTGGTGTTCACAGGTGTCCAACGTTGACGTTAGTCTCAGTCGGGTGTGCACGCAGCTCCAAAGCGGCGTAATATAGATACGGAAGGCGAGCAGCAGAGGTTCTTGCGCTCTCCGGTAACGGGGAAGGGCGTTCACCTCTATGTCTGAAGGCATGACGGACCCACTTCAAGTATATGCGTCATGTCAGTTATGTGGCCTTAGTTTTAACCGCGAGGGCATCAACAGATGCAGGGTCTGCCTTTAAAAGTTCATTCAAATCCTACGACAGTTCTTGAAGTGTTGGACAACGAGAATGGGTGTGACTTAGAATTGCTTGAGGCTGTAAAGGTGAAGTACGGAATTCGTCAGGGCCTGTACTCTGTCCCCTGTCAGTGTTTTACAAACGCGCCTTTAGCGTATACATCGCATGCCCCGCTGCCATGATTAGAAGACTACGAACAGAACTGAAATGAGCGTGGAAAACTCGCTGTTTGTTTTATTCTCGATTGTTCCCCAAGGCGTTAAGCATCATGATGATACTGGCGTCAACATCGAATTCATGATTTGGTAAGGTTTAGTACGAGAAAATTCACAGCACGCCAGGCTTTCGTCGAAAACATGTGGAATGGATTCAAATGGATCAGATCAAAGTCCTTGCGGTGGGCTGTTTTGTCATGCCTTTAATTGTTTACTATTTTCTTTTGGGTGATAGGATGTTGTATTTTCTTTGTTATGAGTGCCCTGATTTTACTCACTTCTCTAGCGAACTTGGTAATCAACTTCTGATTTTTGTAACCGACAAGAATTTTTAAATAGATGAGTGACTATCAGTATCTCAAAAAACACTCTCCTTCATGGAATTAGTCACGTTTGTTTTTCTTTGTATTTATTTTCTAATTTATCTTTTAAGTGCCTCCAGAACTAACTACGTGGAGGTGGTTATGGATTGCAGATTGGACAGACTGAAAAGAAATCGGTGTAGCAAGGCAGGCAAGTACGAATAGCGGAACACTGAGGAGAGTTCGTGTAACCAGTGTTGTAATGGAAAAGCAATAAGTAGTGCATATTCTGAGAGTGTGTTTGTACCCTACGTATTCAGCATGCAATACGCATGCGCCATATTGTCACCTGTGGCCTGCCCGGCTCTTCAATATTTTTCCACATTATCTCATAAAAGGTACGATTTTCCGGGGGGAGGGGGAGGGGGGGGTTATTGAACACAAAACGCTTGTTTTCTCATTCTAAGAAGAACTGAGCGAGATATGATCAAAAATGGATATGGGTCTTCGTGTAAAGTACCGTTATTCTTGTCAGATTTTAATGAAACTTGAATTTTCTCGACATATTTTCGAAAAATTCTCAAATTGTTAATGAAAGTCCGTTACGTGGGAGCCGAGTTGTTCCATGCAGACGGAAGGACGGACAGATAGACAACGAAGCCAATAGTCGCTTTTCGCAACTTTGCGAACGCGTATAAAAACTGACCTCAGCAGGATCAGAAGACTGAGACGGCAATACGGAGGAGAGATTCAACAGGAATTAATTCACCAGTCCTGTGGTGACATTTCTCCGGGCGGTGTCCAGTTCTGAACCGAAAACTGGCGGTGATTTTAAAGCCAAATTCAACAGCCTGTTGCATGGACGATGACCTTCATGCCCTAGCTAAAGTGGCATAAATAAGGCGCGACCTACTTGGGGAAATTTCTCCTTTCACATATCCGTCTGTCTGGTAGAATATCTTGAAAGGAAACGCCCATTAGAGTATCATCGCCACGAAAGCATCCCTATACGTAGGCAAGTGCACAGCGCATCTCACAGGTCAACACACTGTCGAGTTTCAGAAACTGCCTCACTTTCACAAGCATAACTAAAAAATACTTGTAACAAACAAGCGTCAGGTCTGGAATTGTTGAGTCCATGCAGTAACCAGGCTACGGGCTGGACGAAACAGGATATTTGGTTCGATTCCCAACAGCAGAAAAGATTATCGTCTTCACAGCGTCTAGAACGTCCTGGTGTCCACCCAGACTCCCCTCCAATGGTTACTGTAGGCCCTTTCTTGGAAGTAAAGCGGCCAGGGCGTGAAGCTAAGCACTCGCGTAAACCTAGTGCCGCGTTTAGGAATCAGATTAGCCATATCTGCACTCCATCATTCGCCTTAATGGCGTACACAGGGAAAACTCTACCTGCCCTTTAAAAGTAAAAGAGTATGACATATAGCAAAAAACGTATTGTCACAACCTGTTGATTTAACGTTCAAAAGTCAGTATTTCCTGCACTTAAATAAGCATCAGGGCATAAAAAAATCGAAGAGTGGCGGTACAGTTCCACATATGACTTGACCTCGGCACTAGATTCACATTTTGCAAATTTCAAGCCTAGGCCGCTTCTACTCGGGTAGAGAGCTCCCGGTACCCTCTGAAGAGAAGGGTGAGATGGCCGCATAACAGGTTTGGGCGCTTTAGGGAAGATAAAAAAAGTTGTCATGACTACTGGGATTCGAACCACGATTTTTCCATCAGCCATCCCGTAGCCTAGTCACACGATCTGAATTTGTGAGCAAGCAGATGTCAGATTCACACATGGATCCATAGATTTTGCGACAATGTTTGTTTCTTTATAAGAATACATTTAGGCAGAACAGTTTATTCCGCCCAATTCACTTAGGCTGGCCTATGAAGTTTCTTTGCAGATATGCATCTTCGGTGATAATGAGGATATTAACTAAGTCAATGGAGCAGGACTCTTCTTGAACATGTGATAGTAACTCAGCTGGCCAGTATTTTCACCAACAATTAAGAAATTCGAATGATCAACGCCATATTCACAAAAGCTTGTTTGTGACCAATAGTGGGTCCTTGGAACGCAGTCCACACTTATTTATTTAAACCCGTTTAAATATCATCTTCCCATCTATGCTTAAATTTCCTAAATGTTATTTTCCCTCCAGGTTTCCGGCCGGAAATTTTCACATTACCCCTTGTGTATTACACATCACTTCCTTTTCATCCTAACTTAATTAAATCGCCCAAAAAAAGGGATGAAGAATGTAAATTGCTCGTACGAAGATATTGCGATGTGTGATCATTTCATCAGGCCTAACATCCCAGAAGACTTGGATCTTCTATGAATCTCCTAATTTCGTAATTTTTTGCGGTTTCCATTAAAATACTGTATTTATTTGTTATTCCGTCCGATATGCAAATCACGTATTTGTTACCTTCTTCAGTTAACAAAATAAGAACGCATGTGTCTTTTTGTAAATTCCTCCAGTTCCTCTGTATCCCTTAAGATCTTCCTTCCCAAGAACACTGACGGAAGAATGAGGAAGGAATACAGAATTTTAGCCAATTTCCCCGCACCTTGTGCTTCACTGGCAGCTAACAGCCTAGCCATTCCGCAACGGTGCAACAGCTTGAACTATTACAAACAAATTGGAACAACTTCTCTTGTACGCGCGTGAGGCGTGGAAAGTAGCTCTGCAGCACGACCAACTTAACAATGCTACTGCCCTTTAAAAATATTCTTTATGTGCACTTTTGGAAAACGAACAACAACAAAACGTGGATCACACGTCAACTCATTATTCAGGTTTTTTTTCGAATGCTTCATACAGTATTACTTAAGACCGTGGATTCTTAAATTAATTATGAATTTAATTTACATCAGATATATAAAAAGACTGGAAGGGTATGGTCTGTTGAACCCACTTATTTGTCAGCTGTGATCTTTACGATTTCCTCTGCTTCTTCCTTACTGGCCTTGCAGTACATATTTTGTGATCTGGAATCTTCCATCGAGGACAAGATCACACACTTCCAATTATTTGCAGTATGTGGCTTCAAGGGAAATTCGTGTTGAACAACAAACTTAGCCATGTGGTAACCCTGAATGACGATCAAATTAATCCTCTAATTTTGATCTAAAAACATCACTTAAGTTTGGGCAAAATATCACGACGCAAGAAATGCCTGGTGACCGTATGCACAGCCCATACGAACACAGCACAGCAAATATTCTCGGAGTTTGCGTAAGCTTGAATGGCGTTTAAGTTGCCTGAGGGGAAACTTTGATATTTCAAAAGCATTTGTGCTACAGACAGCAATTCAGTAATTACTGTAACTGACTCCGCTCCTGTAGCAAGTTTCTTTATCGATGTGACCAGCGGCAAGTGACAACAGAAGCTGCTGTTTAAACTGTTCAACACAAGACGACATTGGATTTGGAATGAACAGCAGTACATATTTTTATGTGGGTGAATGGGATTGACTCAATTACAGGAAAATGCATGTTTAACCCTTAAAATCCCAGTGGGTACAATATTTACCACTTGCTATAACATCAATAAATTCAGAATTTTGCACATAATGAGTATTAATATCGTTCGTGCGACTCCTTTTAACACTCTACCCTGTTGATGTCTCTGAACAGCATTAACTGATTGATGTTTGTAGTGGAGAGGGGATGTGTTCTCTGTAAGGCAGAACTAAACGCACGTTCAGTCTCCAAAGGACCGGCCACTTCGCTACATTTCTTCTTAGTTTCCTTCTGCCTTCAAGCCAATTCTCAGTTGGTTCCCAAAGTTCCAAGTTGTTACTGCATGCTTCTCATGCAGGCCTCCCTATCTACATTTATCAAAGTCAATCCTCTTGCTTTAAAGTAGAACATAATGAAATTAAATTTCCAAATTATACGCTTTTGCATTAACGAGAAAATAAAATTTTGCGGCCCTTATTTCAAGCTACTACTCTAGCCATTCTTAAACTCCGTCTTCTTCATACATTTTAATGTTCATACTACTACTACTGCACAGGGTTCTAGTGGGGAAACCTGAGGGAAAGAGACCAGTGGAGAGACCTAGACGTAGATGGAAGGATAATATTAAGATGGATCTTCGGGAAGTGAGATGGGGTGGAGACTGGATGGAGTTGGCTCAGGATAGGGACAGATGGCGGGCACTTGTGAATACGATGATGAACCTTCGGGTTCTGCAGAACCAGTTAGCTTCTCAAGAAGGACTCTGCTCCATGCAGTAAGTAAGTAAGTACTACTACTACTACTACTACTACTACTACTACTACTACAAGAAGGACGAGCGGGCGAAGTTAAGAAATCTTCTAACAAAAATGATGCTCTTTCTCCCCCCCCCCCCCCCACAAAAAGATTTCTCCACCTCCCTCTTTTTTTTTTTTTTTTTTTTTTTTTCTTCCTCCTCTTATTCGTGGTTTTGTCTCATAAAAAAATGT
>Ga0123357_10004554_pt1 | contig 16322 bp, 18 predicted proteins | sample TergutEmb28metaG_FD_89873 | JGI IMG/M metagenome (GOLD analysis project Ga0123357, IMG submission 89873) | Embiratermes neotenicus P4 segment gut microbial communities from Petit-Saut dam, French Guiana - Emb289 P4 | ecosystem: Host-associated > Arthropoda: Insects > Digestive system > Gut ... | reverse complement strand
TGGTAAGGTTGTCAGCCTTACGCACCGGCCGCTTTTTACCCCCAGGAAATACTCCTGGTACTCATTTCTGTTAGAGGCTGAGTCGACCCCAGGGCCATAGTGCGATTGGAAGGATTATGTCAACGAAAAATTCCAATGACACTGGACATAAAATATAAATGAAAGTTAACAAATCAGGCAGCAAGTGTCCTTCATTGTTTGCATTACGTGTTCAAAAAAACAGGTGCACGTGTTGCTGTCATGATGCTGTCTTCCAAATGTTAGACTCTGCTTAGACTATTTTGGCATATGTGATATCTAAGAAAATCACAATAAATGATGGTGAGGGATATGAGATTTAGTGATCAGGGTGGCCAGAATCACTTTGAAACAACTGTGCCCGCAAAAAAACTTCTCTATTCTGGCCATGTAGCATGGAGTGGCATCCTGCTAAATCCAACAGCCTCATTTAGTATATTTCAGTAATGAATAAGCCTGCATAATTATAAATTGATATACATGAAATACAGCGTTTTTCTAGTATGGTACTGTGATACATAAACTACTGGCATGCCTCAACATAATGTTGTTAATCTCCAATTCAGATAATTTGCTTCTATATAATCATGAACCAGATGTGCTTTGAAAAAACTGATTGGTGTTGAATTCTGTCATGTTATCAGATTAAATTTGGCTATACACAACAAATCATGCTAAAAACGTAACACATGAGACGTGAACACCGAATCCTACTTGACGGTAGAAGAAGTCTGATGGCAAGAACTGTCAGCAGTATTGTCTTCATCATCATTGCTACCATCCTCCTCCAGAGCACAAAGGAAGAGCATGGGATCTACCCGTACTTCCACTTCTGTAACCTCACACTCAGGTTCACTTCCCTGTAACATGGTTACATAATGTCATAGAAAAAACATACTTTGGAGATAAGAGCACACATGGTCAGACAGTATCAAAGGACAAAGCCACTTGACAACCATGGGCACAGATGCGCTATAAAATAATGTTAGGTCCCACTTACCACACCAATTTCCCTCCTAATGCCTCCAAAGAAAGTTCTTATTAGTGCATTGTTATTATCATCCTAATTATTGTTTTTTTTTTAATTATTTTACTCATATTCAACCTCTTAAAATGTGGTAACATTTAAATTTTAAGTACTTTGAGATACCTGTAAAGTTAGATGTATAAAGCAAATCCATCACGTAGTATCAAAACAGTGCCATTATTTTCAAACTACCATAACCTTCTAATTTACTCCTATGTACATACTTAACAAATATAACCTTCATTCAATTCACATCTCTAGGCTGACATAAAAACACTTTCATTTCTACACCAACATACAAAATATTTTTATTACTATGTAAGTGGATAATAACTGTAGATCACAAAGATGCTCTTTTAGTGTATTGTATGGTTTTAACGCAACATGCTTCAACTCAATGAAACTCCATCACCAGGCAAATAAGGCACTAAAGAAATTATTATGTAAGCAGCATAATATTATTTTGCAATTTGATGGATTGCTGTCAAGCCAAAACATGCTGTATTACAACCATATGATATACAAAAAGAGCTTCACTGTTACTGACGGTTATTACCCACCTGTGACATAAAAATATCTGAAAAGGTTGAGCCAAAACATTAATACAGTTTTACTTATTTTTGCAACTTTATGATGCTGTCAGTAACGACTATACGGCATCAATTGAATAGATATAATACATTACAAACCGCAATGGCTGCAGACAGAAGCAATTATCTAGTCTAGGACACTACGCCAGCATGTGCTTTGAAGGACCGTAGACAACCATGCAAGACCTCAGTCAGGACAGTACGGTCAAGCTGAAATTTGAGCTGGAACCTCCCGAACACAAGTCAGAAGCAGTAACACAAATTTGAAGGGTAACTTACAAAATATGAAATAGAAGTCCATTAACATGTATGACAGCTTGAGTGCTCACAAAATAAACTCAACTCAGGCAAATGAATGAGAATATTATATCACGAACAAAATGCTTCCAACCATACAAAATTGACTAGGAAACTCCAAATTATTAAACAGCTTAATAAAACACTTCTGTTAGTACATTCTTTGTATGTTAAAATGTCTGTTATGCCACCAAATTTCTGATCTCTAACACAGTAAAGCACATTTCACATGTATTTTATGAGCTATCCTCACACCAACTCATGCACATACAGTTCAAATGCTTCAACAGATATTACTACCAAACTTATAGATTACATGTATTATGCTGACTCTGTGTGCTGTAACTTTATATGCAACAAAACACTCCAGGGATCTCCAATAAACTGCCTCGACCTCACATCACATGGGCATTAAGATCTTCAACAATCTTCCTCCATATATTAAAGATATATCTAATAATGTTAGGAAATCTGAAATTTGTTTAAAACGATTCCTACATATACATTCTTTTTACTCCATAGAAGAATATTTTCAATATAAATCTATCACAAGTTGATGATGTGCCATTAAATGTCTATATTAAGACAATTTACTTAATATATAATCTTAATAATCTATATTTATTGCCACTAAGTCTCACAAAAAAAAAAATCTTAACATCTGTCATCTTAACGTCATCCACATGTGTATGCTTGCTATCTGTATTTATTTTGTTACAATTTGTTTGTTGTCTGTATCTGACTTGTTCCTCTCTTTGTACCTATAGCCACATCTTCCTATGCTTTCCTTATTACACAGTGGTTTGTTCTGTTTGTATTAAACATCATTCATGTACTTCACTTGGTATCAATTTATCCGATTCCACACATTTATAGAATTTTATATAATTTTACAGAATGTATTACTCTTGACATGTTCTATAGCCTACTTATGGTTTTTATTGTGGATATATGGCAAACTACCCCCAAGAACTTTCCCAGGATGCAGTGTGCCAGAGCCATACCGGTCACATGACTGGGCTCTGGTTCCTGCCAAGCCCGGCTTCAAGGCTGAATACTAATGAATGAATATGGAACGTTAAATAAAGTATCAATATCAATATCACAATGTCACTTGCCAGCCATACTGACATTACTAACAAAGTACAATTAAATGGAATAAGAAATACCATATACAGTATAACCCTTCCAGGATGCTAACCATGGTCTGAAATGGGGTACGGGTGGAACTCCGACTTAACATCACAAAAGGTAAACAGTTATTTGATTGAGATGTGGACGGAAACCAAAAATGGCCAATTTAAGGTGATATTTAAACATTTATATGGACAGTGGAAGGAGAGACTTCATCAAGACAGCCAATCCTACAGAAAGTCTCTCCTCAGAATGATTCGCACACGTAACTTCTCAGTAACAATGACGGATAGTAATGCTCCTGTTCGTCCACATGTACAGACCACCACGCAATGATATGTGTATTGGATACAGTTCTACTGGTATTGTTCCTGCTGTTTCCAAATATTGTAATAAGATAAAAAAACAAAAATGTGATATATAAAAAAATTCAGGAATTGATAAGAAGGATCATTACATATTTATCACAAGAAAAGAGGACATTCCCAATTACAGACCATAAAAAAGAGGACAAGACAACAGTAAAAGGAGATTACAAAGAAACTGACATACAAACAGTCACAAATGTATTCAGCAAACGTCCCTCTTAATGCTACTCTGCCAGCAGTTCTTTCAATTTCATGGACATGAAACTCTGAGTGAAATTTCTAAGCATGTTTCCCGTTGAGATAAAGGTATTTGGAATTCCCACACAAGTTTTCTAAGATATTCCAAAAGTCAACTGCTGAATTTTTGACAATAATAAAGTTATTTTAAAAAATCTGACCAGATGAAAATTCTTGGTCAAAAAAAGAGGACATGTCTAGAGAAAAAGGATGTATGGAATCTCCATGACAACATTTCTTGCTTCTATTTGTGGCTTATTTACCGACACAATCAGTACGCCAAACACAACACTGTTATAAGATCCCGCAACAAGGGAGGGTAAAGGTCTATGCACATGACACGGGATGCTAAGAGTCAAGAGCAAGGGTCTACAAATTTTCCGAAAATCTACTGGTTACCTCCAAATTCTAGAAACCAGAAGGGTGACAAGAAGCAAGTTCCATACTGATGACCCACAAGCCAAAACTGACATTAGAACCTCGCTGTTTTCTGGTACTTTCAGCATGGTGCATGAACTAAGGGGAGGGAGGTGGTGGTGGTGGGGGGGGGGAGGGGGGCAGTAGATGTCTGCAAAATATTAGGCAGAGCACTGTCTGCCTGGGTGACCAGGGTCCAGGGATTTGTGCATCCCTAGTGAAGAGAATACTTTTATGTGGAAGTCTTAAAGGTATCTTAAACACACAATTGGACTTGGAATTGTGCCATCCCCATTGGGTAATATAAACTATAAATACCCAACCCCATAGCCCTCCACTAGACAAAACCCTGCCTCTCCAAAATTTCATACCACTGGGCCTCCACCCCAACACAGGCCATACCTCCGAACAAAATGAAATCCCAACAGATAAACATAGTACGGAGCAAACCACACTGCAAGACACCACGAAAAAGAACCCACATAAAGAACACAGCAGATATCCAGCACCAAAGACACATAACACAAACTGACATGGCAGACATACACAAGAAAACATTCAACGAAGATCTGGAATAACTACACAACTCAATAGAAAACAACCTAAACAGTGAACAGTGACGCACTAAACACCTCGGTGATACAGTGGACAAACAGATAAACGATTACAGTGAACATTTACATTACCAGTGACAGTGTTAAAAACACACATTAGCGAAAACGACACGCAATACCACCAGGGCTGGACACACCCCAACCAGAAGATATACTAAATATGCAGGAGCACCAGACACCAGTAAGTACAAAACATCCACAAAATTCTCCCATAACAATTAACACATATACCTAATATACCACTATTTTCACCCAAAGAATTATCACACATCTCTTTCTCTCTCCAATCCCTACAGGCATCAACCAGGTCACACACAGACCTTCCACACACAACGACCCATGAAGATGAATGAAGAAGCATGCAATAAGCCAGACCCACATGAGGACAGTACACAGCAGCTTCCCCATGACAGGACCACCAAGCTCTCCTCCTTTTTTGCTTTGTTTTTCTTAGTTCTGGCTCTTTAACTTTCCTCAGCTTTTTTATATTATATGACCATAACTCTAGATTAACTGAGTGGCTTACCCACACACCTAATATAGATATATCATACTCAAAAAAGCCTTGATGTTCAGATCTCCTCAACAAACAAGCCACCACACAATTGTATAAAGTACTCTTAAGTATGTCGAACGACAAAGACCTGATGATGGCCACTACCGGCTGAAACATGTAGTCTTTTTGACCTAGAATATAACATCTAACTAAACATTAGTTGTGTTACTGACTTTAAACCCACTTAATAATTCACACAAGTGGAAACAGTTTGTTGTAGTACGTATGTATTTCAGCAGACATTCCAAATACATCAATTACCCATTATCAACTGGCCCCTTCAAAATCACTCTTTCATGAATACTGCCAACAAATCTAGGACAATGAGAATTGCACTCTTCTGGGTTATTACACAGTGAAATTAGTAATTTCTTACCGACATTTCCTGACCCCTGAAAATGCGACCAATAGGTTGTCCTCAAATGTCAGTAAGAAATTACCACTACTCACCCCATAATGACCCAGAAGAGCGCAGATCTCATCTACTTCATCTACAAACTTCAGAAATGACCAATAATCAAACCAACTGAAACGACCACCATACCAGTAAAGACCACTCTAAATCCATCCTATTTAAGTTCCTACCATCTTTAACACAAACGAGCCGGAAATGCAAACATGTGAGATGGGAAACAAAACTGAGCTTAAGTAAGAAGAGTCATGCCATTGTGTGTGACAACAAACTCTTCCGAAGTATGGAAATTTTGTTATAGTAACTATTTGCACAAATCAAATAGTATGGTGCATAAGCAATTTCTACACCAGTACCCTCAGACCACTGCTATGACACGGACATGGATGTTACTTTGGTGGGTCATGTCCTGCCACTTCATTTCTCTTTTTGTTGCTTAATATTGACCTCCTCAAAATACAGAAGTGCCGAAGTTTACATACCAAAATCATGAAAAAATTGTGCTTTCTGAATTCAATAAAGATCAAGTGGGTTCTGCACAACATGTATTAGATGTGCCCAAATTATTAATGTAAACTGCTTGTACACTGTTTTTTGACCCATCCTTACAGTGTACAACTGTTACATGCCCAGACATTACACCACTTGAAGATCTTAATGTTACAACAAAAGCTGCCATTTGCATACGAATAAAGTCTAGTCTGTTACACTACAGCATAGACAAACAAGAATCAATCAAAACTATATGTGTAGGTCATTCAGCAGGCCCTTTTCTAGGTTATTTATGTACACTGTGCATGAATTCCTTGGTATTCTGGGTTTGTAAATGTCTAGTCCATCACATCAACTTCCAAGGAGATCAGCTGATGGCAGCACAACTCTAACAACAACAACAACAAATTTAATTTATGAAGAAAATCCACCCACATTCACTTCACTGCACTTAGACAACCAGTTTGGGTCACAAATAAAAGGATGAACCAAAATAAAACATATTGTGAATACTGTGAATTTCACACCCAGTAACATTATTTCTAATACTGTAAAATATATCTTATGTGCTCTGACAGACATATGCATACTACTGTTGATAAAACAGGACACTGCCCAAAATGAACAACATGAATTATATTATCAGACGGATGGTTGTAGCACACACACATAATTGGTAGGCAAAGTGAGATAAGAACTGAAGATTAAATACGTGGCCTACGTTTCAGAAACGCACTACTTGAATACATATGTATCTTCTGCATAAAACATTAAACAAGATATAAACATTCATCTTTTCTAATTGTTATAATAGACTCCGCTTCATGAAAAAAATGTTCACACCAAGGGCCACACAAAGATGACGTGAGTTACTCTAAATGGAACAAGAATATACAGAAATACAATTCAATAACCTAAAGAATTAACCTTGCTGAGTATGGAGTGTAATATGCTGTGCTCCTTCTTCACTTCTTCTGTTGAAGGAGTCTCAAGCAACATCTTCAGCTTGTCTTGCATTTTTACTGCCATGCATGCAAAACGATGTATACTATCCAGTTTCTTGCAGCAATTTGTGCAAACCATTTTGGGTAAAATATCCTCAACTGAAACCTGAAATTATACCAATCACAATTTAATATGAACCAACACAGTTTAACGCCTTTACACTTACACCTGGAATGAGTTGTATTCATGAATATAACGTTACGGTTAACAACAAAAATATTTACTTAACCTAAAAAGAGTTTTTTTTCTTTTTTTTGATATGAAACAGAAAAAATCTGCATTCACGCACATACATCATTACCGGCAAATGGCGAGACTGACAGTGTCACGCAAAAATATTCGCACAATGAACTCACCGCTATGTGTAAATATTTCTTCATTTTCGCTTCTAAATACAGTTTTTTCCCTTCTTCACTAAATATGAGAATATTATCAGTTTGTTCAGCAGTACATATACGACATAATTTCTCTACATTTGGTGCCGTTCCCATTTTTCCCCTTTTTCACCCGTCGTCCATTTCATAAAATAGGCCTATATAAAGGATTTCTTGATTATTAACGATCTTTTTACTTATGACCTCTAACGACGACGCCGTAAAAACACCGATGAACAAATGACGCTGGTTAGAGCGTCGTTTTCATACGACGCTCACGGCTCAATACAATTTCGATTGCGTGCGCTTGGAAAGATACTGCCGATTTGAAACGAGAGGAAAAGCATGTCATAGCACTCTGCTTGAAACATGGAATTACACGCTCAGGTTTCTTGCCACTGTTAAGGAATACTCCAACCATTGTACGAAAAGTAGTAAATCATACGCAGAAAGTTCACATCGTGGAGTAGTTGATTAAGAGACATACCTTCTACGAAAAGCCAGGATCTGTTTTCGCCCAGCCGAATGAACATTACGAACATCTTGATTTTTAATTCAGATGAAAATGTCAGTAACAATATGATAAACCGTCAAAAACACAAAAGCACTGACTTCAAATATCGGTCCGTTGTATATAACAAATGCCTTACAAATCTCTTAATTATTTCGTTCCTCTTTCTTTTCTAGACAACAAAAAAACACTCGACTAGAAAGAATTGAGGCTATATTAGGTTCTTCCGTTCGCCCCGAGATGTCATAACGCACACGCTTCGTGACGGTTTTCATAGCACAGGTACTATGCTTATCTGTGGTAGGTCGCGGCACTATTTGGTTCACACCGTGCGGTGACCCATACCCCACATATCAGGATAAACTAAAATTAGCGGGTGTGGGGGATAGCGATGGGCGCCGATTACCTTTTTCTTCTTTACAATGTGCAAAGACATCCTGAATGAGGCGCATAGCAACGAATTTCCCAAACCTAACACACATGTACTACGGCAAAAGTTTTGCACCTAGGTGGGCAGGAAAACTATACAGAAACAGCTTAAAAATAGGCCTACCTAATGTTATCGGATAGGCTTAAAACACACGGGTATAACGGCAATTTAAGCTCGATATTCGCAAACAGAGAAAGGCACATTAGATCGGCCAAGAGAGGTTGGATTATGGGTGTAGTATCCGCTTTCTGGCGAAATGTGATTAGATATTTGCGTGTGAAGACTTTTTCTCTCGTGGAAATTCAATGCCAATTGGTGCAGGCATGCGGAGTATTTGTAATGTCACGCAATCAGATGTATTCGGTAGCGGCGGGAAACATGTTGAAAAGCGGCGACTCACGCGACTCAACAGTCCACTGTGGATGACACACTTGCAGATGTCATTTACCCAGCACACTACCTGCACTATCTGACATCGCACGCCAACAGGACATTTTGCTGGCGTGTACACGACCAAATGGAATACATGGGATTGTTGGCATGCTGTGTGCCAAACAGTCTCACAAGACCACAAAGCTCCTGGTATGGGTCCCTCTCCCGTGCATTTGACACATTACAGAAATAAGGGAGAGTGGTGTTGCAGTAGACTTGCACAGTTAGTTGCGTGACATCCGAAACCAAAAAAGCATACATGATATGGAAGCACAATCCTTTCCCACAGCAGAGAAATTTATAGCAAATGCATCAGCATTGAAGTTCATGGCAACTGTCTTTTGGGATGAAGCAGATCTGCTTCTTGTGGATATCAGTCATCATGGCGACTGTAATTACTGCGTGTCACCGTGGTACACTTTAAAAGGTTACAACTGGTCATTAGTTGCAGAAGGCCAGAGTTCTGCCAGCCAATCATTATTTTCCTCTATAATGCCTGCCCCAATACTGCCAACAGAAATTGTGACTGGTTACAGTCCTATGCCTGGGAGGTTACAGACCCCACCTCCTACAGCATCAAACTCACGCCAACAGTTTCCATCTCTTTGGACCTATTATGACACACCTGGCTGGCAACCAATCAGCAACACTGACATGAAGGAAGGTGCAGAAACCAGTGTTCACCATTCACCCCTATCTACTGCTGACGTTATGAATGACTGGAGGTACACCTCTACTCTGCCTGTATAGATTCATGACTTTCACAGGGACAACTTAATATTTACTGGTGTGTAACAATTTTCTTTTAACTTAAAAGTTACTACGAAGCATACTGTGTTTCCATATGTTTAGAAATCAATCAGCAATTGACACAATTACTTCTATTTCTTATGACCCCCCATGAACACAAAATTTTAGCAATAAAATTTCTAAATTCATACATCCCATTGTGCTCTCTTGAGATTAGTTAGTTAATAAATAAAAGACCTAATAAACAGAATATACAATTACTCCCTGTCAAAGAAAAGGTAACAGAAATACACATGATACCAGCCATACCTGGAAAGAGTTTATACCCACCATGTCAATATAAACCAAACAGCATTAAAAAATATTAACTGGCTTCGCCTAACCAGCCTTTAATATGCCTATTGTACATAACTCACTACATTACATTCTCCTACATGTTTTGGCACATGTTGGCGCCATCTTCGGGGAGTCTCAATGTAACTGTTCAATTTTCGGTGCAACAACTGGTTGTAAGCACTTGTCCAAACATGTTGATAAAATGCAGACTTCTTCACCTTGATGAAGGTCACGTGTTATGAATAACAGGTAAGACCTCCTGTCATTAAAACTTTGATGTGGCAAAACGTTAAAAACTTTCATGTTGTTTTAGAAGTAACAGATAATATGTGGAATGTGCGCTGGGTTATGTCAGTTGTTCGGCATCTGAAATAGTGGAATGTACATCTGAAGTTGGAAGTCATCTCTTAAAACTCAAAATACATGTGTATAAGTATACAAGTAAATATAAACACCTATGCTGCATATATATACAGGAACAGCGTACTCATACACTATTTTATATCATCACGGTATTCGCGGTTACTTACATTAAGCAGTCAGACTTTATAATATGGATATGTAGGGACAGTATTAGCTCAAATCCCACTGGGAGGTCACGGAGGAGGGCGACTATTTATATGCCTCCATGCCTGCTCAGCTTCATCTATTTGAGCTAGTGTGAATAGCATATTGTCACTGTAAACCATTCATTCAGCTATCAATTGGTTTTGTTAGGGAAATGACAGTATATCATATTTTCCCAACAATTTCATCTTACCGAGAATAGATGATTATTTAAAATAGTGTATAAGTACACAGTTCTTACATATGCAGCATCTATGTTTAAATTTACTTTTATACCTATACATATGTATTATGAATTTTTAGAGATCACATCCAACTTTGGATGTACATTCCACTATTTGGGATGTCGAACAACTGACATAACCCAGCCCGCATTCCACATGTTACCTGTTACTACAAAAACAACATGAAAGTTTTTCAATTTTTAGTGTTTTATACTAAACTATCGGCATACACACCACATCAAAGTAAGTGTTTTAGTGACTTTAGAGATGCCACAAACAAGTGAAGTGTTATGTGACTATAGGTGTTACCTATAATTCAACACAAGTGACTTCCTTGAAATCTTGAAAACAGTGCATCAATGAGAAGAATGCATTTTACTAACATGTTTAACAAGTGCTCACAGCCAGTTGTACCGCCGAAAATCAAACAGTTATATATGAGACTCCCTGAAGATGGCACTGACATGTGCTGAAACACATAGGAGAATGTAATGTAATGTGCTACATACAATAGGTGCCTTAAAGTTTAGTTAGATAAAAGCAATTAATATAAACATAACACACGGTATACATAGTATGTTTATATATGAACTATTAAAAGACGTGTGGACCAGGTAGCTCAGTTGGTATAGCAACTGGTGGGGACGAGATTTTCTGCCCGTCCAGACTGGCCCTGGGGTCCACCTAGCCTCCTGTAAAAAGTGTACCAGGTCTTTCCTGGGGGTAGAGTGCGGCCAGGGCATGCTGCTGACCACTCACTCCCTTCTAGTGCCACCGCCCTCCGGGCCACACCGGGCCTGTAACGGGATCACTTTACCCTTTATTAAAAATATGTCGGAAACAATTACAAAAAATCAACATGGGCTGCTTTTACAAATCTCCATGTCAAAATTAGGAAGATTATGAAAGTCTTCAGGAAAACAAAATTGTTAGTATCTTTTGAGATTAAAAACAATGGAACAGAACACAATCTGGGGGGCAAAGTTGAAGACACATACTCACTGAATAATAGTGCAGCATACCTCAATCATAATAAAGGACACATGGGCCCCACTGCCATATCTTTGAGAGAAGATTTACAGAGCACATTAGTGTTATTAAGAAAATCAGACCAAACTAGAATGCTATGACTAATTTTGTGCATAAACAAAAAGGGGCCATTGTCTAAATTTTGATTATGAAATATTAAATACACTGCAAAGATCTCATATTCATGAATATGTACAAAGAGGTATACAAATGAAGGATACAGAGATAGACATCTATAATCAAATTTTTCATGCAATCATCAACCAACATAAACATATAGACTATTATGACAGTTCACTCTTAACAAGCAAGTATGGCAGCCAACCACATACATTTCTGGAATGAACTATTGTCTACATATAGTCTCAATTAACATATAATCCAGTGCACTTTTCCACTTTTCACACATCATAACAAAGTTAATAAACCAAATACTATTTTCTTATGTCAGTGTTCTGTGACCAAATAAACAGTAAAATACAAGGATAATCCAAAACCCTATACCCTATACACATGACACATAAAAGTGAAGATAAATGAAACAAAAAACACAGTGCAAAGTCTCATAAAGGCATTAATGCTTTTGTATAGAGAAATGGATTTCTATACCTATTAACACAAACTAGTACCAAAACAAACAAAAAAAATCAACATACACATCAATAATTCAGTTTTATTTATCACTCCAATGTACAATCATGATGGTTTTTACTTGTTATGTTTTACTGCTGAAATTCATGGTGGATCCATATAAAAATAAGATGTGATATGAATAAATGTGTATATAAATCAGCTTCTGGTTTGTGGTTGTGGGTAATCAAAAGTGACCTTTTGATGGCTAACAGTGCCAAAACATGTACTCACATCCATACAGAAGAAGCTGTCGGACAAAGTATGTTACTGATTACTGCAAATAGCAGCACACACACATACACAATGGTACAGTGCTAGAGAAACTTATCACACATGCCAAAAGCAATGGCTTGTAAAAAGTTAACTCATTGTGTTACATTTAAAACACTTCCCACATTTCTGAATGCCACCGTTTCGGGTTCAAAATGTGCTCACTATTTATAAAAATTAACCTGTAGCAACAAATGTCTCCAACACACACTTCACAGTGCATCAATATTTTAAGATGCCAGTCAGAATTTTCCTTGTTTTTCCCACAGTCCAGGCTTCACACAATACTGTGCTAAATATACTTACAATGTAAACCTGACATTTATACTTCTTCATGTTTTTGCCTTATTCTGAATTGGAAGGAAAAGTTTGAATTCTGCCGGTAATTCATCTTCAGAGTAGAGTCGATCTGAAAAGTAAACTCTTCTGATGCGGCAATTTGCATGGATTTGAACTCTAAGAGTTTCTATGTAATTGGTACCATAGGCACGGCGAGTAAAATCTGCCAAGTTGAACTGAATCTGGTTCCATCCATCATCCAGCCGCATAGGCATTGTACAAATGAATGGTTTTACCCTTGTAGTGGACTGGTAGTTACTAGCCCTGAAGCGTCTGCGTACATTCTTGTCATCTAAGATCTGAAAAGCAAGCATTACAATCGGTTTTATCACAGAAAAAGAGGGCTTAATATCCATGAGATTTGAAGTTCTTGCCATTGTGTTGCTGATCCTTCATGTTTTCTGGGATGTGACACTGTGTCAGGTGAGTAGTTCCGAACATTTCCATGGATCAGAGTGCAGTCAAAGAACAATAACCATAAAGGTACACTGGTGATAAAGGCAGCAAATGGAAAGCATGGGTAGCAAGAATACAGGGATGGTTGTGTACTTGCTGGGGTAGGAGTATGGTTAAGCTGCATAACAGTGTGAAAGGATGGGTGTGACCATTGACAATATGAACACCAGTTCTGTGTATCATCAGTAGGGATACAAAGGAGTGTGGAGTCTGGTAGAAATATCCCTGAAGGAGGAAGTAAGCTCATACATGCCATCAAGTGCTTGACTCTGAAGATGAAAAAACACTACAGTCCTTCAAAACATTAGTAACATCACACAAGAACTGAATCTTTAACTCAATATCCATTACTGGCTTTCTGATCTTATCACATGTTAAAATATACTTAATGAATAACTATTAGGAAGTTCAAGGGATAAAGAGAGGAAGCAAAGAAAGGTAACACCCACTACAGGAGGTTACAGTGGACAGAGATAAAAGTAGACAGCATAAGGCAGATACAGAAGGAGAAGGCTGTCAAATGATGGCCCACTCTTGTAAAAGACAACACATGATAACGGTTGCAAAAAGACATTTCATACCTAAACTAACTCTCTGGTAATAAAGTCTGAAGACTTAATATACCCATCAGCACAACCGCCACACAGGATACTACCTAGATGCTGCCCCAGTTTGTCTCCTCATACATTCTCTTAAATGATGCATCCCAATACAATCATATTAGTTTCTTTACTCTTTGTCTTGTGGGCCAGGTTAGCACAGTTGGTATAGTGACTTGCTGCTGACTGGACATAGGGCCCCCCCAACCTACAGTAAAATGGGTACCGGGTCTCTTTCTTGGGAGGGGGGGGGGGAAGTGACCAGGGCATGACATTAACCACCCATTCCCATCTAGCACTGAGGAAAGAGTGGAGCTATACACCTACTCCCCTGCTGGGACTTTATGTCCCACTCTAGGGTGAACTTTACCTTATATTCTTTGCCTTTTATATGGCAGCTGTTTATAAGGTTTATGCATGAAAATTACATATAATTCTTGCTTTCATTTTCTACATATATCCTAGATCAAACTGAAATGGTGTGAAGATAATATATGCCCTTCATTGATAACTGTAGTGTGCGACATCTACCAGATCTCGGATGATAAACAAGAATAAATAAAGAAGAAAATTACATTAGATGATTCTGACTCACCATATAAATGTTTTAATACAGACACACATGACATGACAACATAAAATAGAGAGCAAGAACTTAGAAGCAACAAGCAGAGTGACTTTACTAGAGAGTGCCTCCATGCAGCAAATTTATGCATTATGGGTCTGTGATATTCTAACACATTATAAAATAAAAATGTCAAAAGGAAAAGTCAATGAATGGCTATGATTTGCTGGAATATGTTTTGGGTACACATAATGATACATGGGCAAATAATAAAAGTTCAAGCACCTGGAATGTGGAATATAAAGTTGAACCTGGTTATAATGACACCAGTTTATGTGACAGCTTAACAGTGTCAGACATTCTGCGGTGCCAACTGATTCCATTATATGTCTCGGTTATAACAACAACTGTTGATAATAACAAAAAATATTCAGTCCCCTACATGACATTACAAATGAAATGGATTGTATATGGGAGAACAACAAAATGGAAGAAAATTTTGCAAAATGTTACAATCTAAGCACCGTAAGCTTTTGGCAAACAAGATTACATATCAACATAACTGGTCTTGCTATCAGGATGTTGAGTGTAGGGTTTTAAGGCAATAAGATCATAACAGAAGTGTGGAAATAAGAGAAAAATTAAGTTCAGCAACAATGGTGGAAGACGCATGACAAGAACATACAAACTGAGGAGAGGACTATAGTTTACTGAAGAAGAGGACTACAGTTTACAGAAGAAAATTAAGTATAAACCTATATGCCACTGTCCATTCAGAAGGCCTAGGAGAGGATGGAGAGAGCAGTTTTCATTAGCCTTAGAATGGGATGGAGGCCCATATGCAAGGAATGAGGATGAGGAGGGGGTATGGGGAGGAACAAGAGGGTGAATGGTTGGTCCAGCTTCATGGAAAGACCAACTTATGCCTATGTGTGAGTGTGCACTACAATAAACATCATTGTACATTATTTAGGCACTGCACTTAATCACTGCCTTGAGTATATTACAGTATGTCTGAAGTGCGATATCAGCTGTCCTATCTTGCGTTATGTGCTGTGTGAATTATCATCTGCTTCCCTAAGACTATAAAAAAATGAGTAACCACAAGAAAAAGATAAATGAATTGGATGCATTCTGAGGGAAATGGCTGATCATCTTCAAATCTACCACATGCTTCCACAACACATTCAACTTGTTTAATAAAGTCCTATCTTTTACTGCTCCATACAGACAGGAAACTTGTAACAGTTCTTCACATACAGGAAGGCAGTCTCAATTCCTCTGATATATACCAAAAACTGGCTCATTTTTTTATGGAACAACAATGTCAATAGCTCAAACTGTACAGCACCAAGCAGCAGGGTGTTTAGCAAATAATAAACTGGATTTGCAATAGAAGTGTTCCATCTGATGTGGGCAGGCCAGTGATTAAAAAAACTGCCATTCTACCACAGGTTGTTAATGTATAAACAATAAGCCTGTCTGTAAATTTATCAGTGAGTTCCATTGTAAACTGGAGAGTAGTAGTAGTAGTAGTAGTAGTCATAAACCAGTATGTTACTGAATAAATATTTTGAAGTGTTATGTGTGTTAATATAAGTATGCGGCTTCCACATTAAAGACTAAAGAGAACAGCCAAT
>Ga0123357_10004553_pt1 | contig 16322 bp, 13 predicted proteins | sample TergutEmb28metaG_FD_89873 | JGI IMG/M metagenome (GOLD analysis project Ga0123357, IMG submission 89873) | Embiratermes neotenicus P4 segment gut microbial communities from Petit-Saut dam, French Guiana - Emb289 P4 | ecosystem: Host-associated > Arthropoda: Insects > Digestive system > Gut ... | reverse complement strand
TACCCGCCATCACGCGCGGAAGCGCAATATCGAGGATCGTACGCTTTGAATGCATCACGCAGCCCGGCAAACCCAGAATAGTCGCGTCGCCCAGGTACGCGATCATGAACATCGCGCCCGGCAATACCGGCGCCCCGTACGACACAATCTCCGCGCCCGTGTTCCTGATAGCCAAAGGCGTCCTGTCGTCAGGATCGACGCTCATACCGCCCGTGACAAAAACCAGGTTGGCGCCCTTGTCGATCATACGCAAAATCGCGCTCGTCGTCACCTCCGGGCTGTCAGGGACCTTCAGGTTGCCCAAATCCTCAACATCGAACTCTTCGAGTTTTTCCCGCACGATCGGCGTGAAGCCGTCCTCAATCAAACCTTCAAAAACTTCGCTGCCTGTCGTCACGATCGCCACGCGCTTTTTCTGGTACGGAAGCAGCGACAATACAGCCCCGCCAGCGGCGCTGTAACGCACAACATCCATCCTGTCTACAGGTATCGCGAGTGGGATGATCCTTGTGCCCGCGAGTTTGTCGCCGACCTTTACAGGCGACAAATCATGGCGCGTCGCGACCATGACCTCGTCAAAATCATTCAGAATCGCAAGCCTCTCCTTGTCAACGCGCAGCACGCCGCTCGTGTCCGCGAAGATTTCAATCTTGCCTTCCTTAACCTCGCCGCGTTTGAAGCCGTCGCCCGCAACGAGATCGGCGAGGACCTGGGCCGCGTCGTTTTCATGCAGCATAGAGCCGTCATTTTCCCAGACAAAGATATGGGCTTTTCCGACTTTAAGAAGTTCCGGCACGTCCTCCTCACGGATAATATGCCCTTTCTTGAATGCGACAGCCTTTTCGCCGCCCGGTATGATCCGGGTGATATCGTGGGAAATCACATACCCGACTGCTTCCTGCGTCCTGATTTCTATCATTTTAAAACTCGCTTCCGGATCATTCACCTTTCAGGAATTCGGGGATCGCAAAATCATTTTCCGGATTCCCGATGTCGTCTTCGTTGTCGAGCAGGCTTTCCTGCGCGGATGAAATCTGGTATTCGCCATAATCCCCGCCGCTGTCATTGATAAGCGATCCCGGATTGTAATCATCGTCAAAACCGATCACGTTCGGCATTGTCGTCGGAGGCCGCAAGCCCGGACTTGGAGTCGGTTTTACGGCAAAATCCCCGTCATCCCGCTTTTCGTTGTAGTCGATGAACCCGGTGGCGATCACCGTGATGACGATCTCGTCGTTGAGCTTGTCATCGATTGACATTCCTATCCGAACGTCCGCCTCGCCATCGGCTTCCTGTTCTATCATATCGGCGGCTTCGCTGAACTCAAGCATTCCGAGATTGCTGTCGCCCGAGATGCGAAGCAGGATATGTTTGGCGCCCGCGACCGTAGTATCAAGCAGCGGGCTGTTGATCGCAGCCTTGACCGCTTCCTTGACGCGTCCGTCGCCTCTTCCGTGGCCTATACCCATATGGGCGACGCCCTGGCGCGACATGACAGCCTTGACGTCCGCAAAGTCGACATTGATGAAGCCCGCGCCCGTGATGATCTCCGTGATCCCCTGCACGCCGTCCTTCAGTACTTCGTTCGCGAAATTGAGCGCCTCAATCATCGTCGTATTCGGGTCGCTGAGCAAAAGCAGCTTGTCGTTCGGGATCACGACGAGCGAGTCGACATAATCCTTCATGTACTCGATGCCCTGTTCGGCGTAAGCCCTTCTCTTTTTCGCTTCAAAACTGAAGGGTTTTGTCACGATGGCGATCGTCAGTATGCCAAGCTCCCTGGCTATTTTGGCCACAACCGGAGCCGCGCCGGTCCCGGTGCCTCCGCCCATTCCCGCCGTGATAAACAGCATGTCGGCGCCGCGGATCGCGTTTTCGATCTCCTGTTGGTTTTCCTCGGCGGCCAGAAGCCCCACTTCCGGGTTTCCGCCCGCGCCGAGGCCCCCTGTCACTTTCGCCCCGATTTGAAGCTTTATCTCCGCGTCGGATTTGATATCGAGATCCTGTTTGTCAGTATTGATAGCAATATATTCAACTCCCCTGATCCCACATTCAATCATGCGGTTGACCGCATTTCCGCCGCCCCCCCCGACTCCAATTACCAGAATGTTCGCTATCGACGAGTCGGCCGTTTCAAATAAGATGCCCTCATGCACCATTTCCTTATTCCTCCTTGACCATTAACCTACAGTATATCATACAAAACCCGCGTTTTATTAACATTTTATTACACTTTAATCGACTTACAACCAAACCTCATCCGCTTTCCTCCGGCGAAAACGAACACGAACTGCTTCCCACGCTGATCGTGCCCCTTTCTATGCCTTTGGAATCCAGATCGGCAACCACCTGTTTGATATCGGAGATCCCTTTCTGCATATTTTGCAGGTCCCCTTCAAGGACCAGATGGTCGAACACATATGCCTTCGGGACCACGCCCCCGAGATCAAGCTTTTTGATATAAAAATCATTGTCGCCCACGAACTTGATGAAGTCCAAACCGGGCTGGAGCTGCCCCGCCTCTTCGGCTTTGAGCGGCGCGCCCGGCTGCGGGTCTATTGGCGTCAGCCCCACGATTTCGGGTATCTTGAGTTCATCCTGGGTCAGCCTCAATATCACGCCGTCGAAGTCCACGACCGCGTAGCCGCCGTCATACGCGACGAGGGCGTCTTCGCTGCGCTCATCAAGCGATATATCTATACCATCGGGCAAGGCCCATTTCACATCGGCTTGATTGATATAAGGGTTTTGTTCCAGCTTCGCTTTCACCGCCGAAACGCGCGTCTTGAAAATATTGTCCCCGATCTGGATCCCCGAAAGCTCAGCCACCTGGGCGCTCGTAAAATATACATTGTTTTCCACGGTAATTGTTTTCACATTGAAAATGCCCGAATAAAAAGCTACGAAATACAGCCCGAGGATCACCAGCACTATAATGACGAAGTTCAGGAAATAATGCTTTTTCCGGCGCTTGCCGCGTCTTTTTCGATCAGCTTCCGAATATTGCATCCACGATCACCTTTGCAGCCCCTTCCTTCGCGATTGCCCGCGCGGCCATACCCATCGATTCAAGCGCTTTTGGATCCTCCGCGATCCGCTTGATTTCTCGGGCCAGCCCCCCTTCGCGTATTTCATCCTCTGGCATCAACACCGCGGCGCCCGCGTCCGCAAGCGCCCTGGCATTGTAATATTGGTGGTTGTTCGTCACATTCGGCGACGGTATCAGGATCGAGGCCTTACCGCTTTGCGCGATTTCCGCCACGGTAAGCGCGCCGGAGCGTGAAACGATCAGGTCCGCTGCCGCAAAAAGTTCGTAAATCCTGTCCGAATATTCGATCACGGTCTGTCCCGCGGCGAAAGGGGCGGTCTCCGCGAGAGTACGGCAAACCTCGTCATAGTACCCTCGTCCCGTAATGATGATATAGCGGCATGAGGCTGAGCCGCCTTCTGCCGCCATAGCGCCGTCTGTCCGTTCCGTCGAATCCGCGTCGGCCTCCGCGGCTCTGCGCACTGTCTCAACAGCGGCGGCATTGATCGCGGCCGCGCCCTGGGAACCCCCGAAAAACAGCACGCAAAACTCTTCGTCCCTGACTCCGTATTTTGCCCTCAATTCCCCTCGCCGTAGCGCCGCTTCCGCAAAATCCGCGCGAACGGGATTGCCGCTGACGATCACTTTTGTTTTGTCCCTGAAATACCCGGCGGCTTCCTCAAACCCGACAAACACCAGGTCAGCGTAACGCTCCGCAAGCTTGTTTGCCATGCCCGGAATGACGTTTTGCTCCTGTATCAGCGTACGTACGCCGGCTTTTTTCGCTTCGCGGACAACAGGGCCCGCGACATGGCCGCCGGTCCCTATACAGACGTCCGGCTTGAATTCCCGCAGTATCCCACTGATTTCACGCGAGGCCCGCGCGAGGCCCGCCAAAGCCCGCAGCGCCTTGACCGGGTTCCTTCTGTCGATACCGCTGACGTCGATAAAGGCTTGCCGGTATCCGGCCTCTTTTACGATATCCTTGCCGATCTCCCATTTCGCGCCGACAAACAGTATCCCGGCTTCCGGGTCGCGCCGCTTTATTTCCCCGGCTATAGCCAGCGCCGGGTATATATGCCCGCCCGTAGCGCTTGAAGCGATCAAAACCTTCATACCGCTCCCTTCCCGCCGCCGCGGTCCCCGCCCTTGCGGCCAGGGCTGCGACTGGTATCGGGCCTATTGCCGGCATCGCGGCTACGGCCACTATCGGTGCTGTTTCTGATATTGCGGCTGTGGCTGTTATCGGAGCTGTTTCCGCTATTGCGTTTATGGCCGGCATCGCGGCTGTGGCCACTATCGGAGCTGTTTCTCTTATCACGGCCATGGCTGGTATCGGCGCCAGAGCTTGTATCCCGGCCGCGGCTGGTATCCCGGCTACGGCTTGTATCCCGGCTATGGCTGGCGATCCGGCCGGGGCTGGTATCGCCGCCGCGTTTGTGACGGCTACCGTTACTCTCGGCCAAACCTTTGCCTTTGACCTTGCTCTTCCGCTTTCTCCTGCTTTCGCTGCCCTGGGCCAACTCCGCCGCGTCGCCGCGGGAAATATTCAAGACTATCCCTATGAGAAACATGAACAGGATGATAGCGTTGCCGCCATAGCTGATGAACGGCAGGATGACCCCTGTCGGCGGCAGCAAGTCCGTCACAACGCCGATATTCAATATCACCTGAAGCCCGAAAATGACGGCGACGCCGCTGCTCAGCAGCATGGCAAAACGGTCTTTGCTGCGCATCGCGATGAGCATACAGCGCCAGACGAGGATGATAAAGGCGATGAGCAGGAGTATCCCTCCGATAAATCCCGTCTCCTCGCCTATGATCGCGAAGATGAAATCATTTTGCGCGTACGGCAGCCAGAGCGCTTTCGAGACGCTGTTGCCGAGCCCGACGCCGGTGAGCCCGCCCGAGCCAAGCGCGAGCAGCCCCTGTACTGTTTGATAAAAAGCGCCGAGAGGGTCTGAAAACGGATCCAGATAGCCCGCGATACGCGACAGATGCTCTCCCTGTGACACCTGAATCATATAGTATATGCCGGCGCCGCCCGCAACGATGGTCCCCACAAGATAGCCGACAGGGACGCCCGCGATGAACATCATGACGATGATCGTGAGCGCGGCGATGATCGCCGTAGCCAGGTTTGGCTGCTTGTATATCATATAGAAATAGATGAGGGCTACCGCGAGCAGCACACAGAAACCGCGCAAAAATGTCTTCGTATGCTTCGCGTATTTTGTATAATACCAGGCGCAGCCGACAATGATCGCGAGTTTTGCGAATTCCCCCGGCATGAATGTCAGGCTGCCGACCCTGATCCAGCGCGTCGCGCCGTTGACCTCTTCGCCGAGCGGCGTGAAGAGCGCGGCCAGAAAGATCAGGGACAATACCACAAGGAAGGGAGCTATTTTGTAATAAGTCCTATAGGGTATAAAAGACGTTACAATCATTACGGCAAAACCCACCACAGCCCAACGGGCGGCGAGCGTCAGATAGTAATACGGCCCCTCGTCCGCGGAGATAGTGCTGTAATAGCTTGCGCTGAACACCATCACCACGCCAAAAATAGCCAATATGATCACTATCATCAAAAGCAGCGCGTCAATTTTTCCCTGCTTTTTTATCATTCCCCGAGCCTCATTCCCCAAACCAGGCCCTTGAAATGCCTGCCGCGTTCTTCATAGTCCTTGTACATATCCCAGCTCGCGCAGGCCGGCGAGAGCAGCACGGTATCCCCGGGCTCCGCGAGTTCCGCCGCAAGCCGGACAGCCTCTTCCATACCCTTTACGATGAATATTTCGGTCTCGCCAAACCCCTCGGCAAGCGCGCAGGCGCGGATCTTTTCCGCGGTCGTCCCAAGCAGCAGGAGCTTCGCCGCCCGGCCTTTTGCCGCGCGTATATAATCGGTAAAATCAGCGCCCTTGTCATACCCCCCCGCGATGAGCAGGAAGTCCTGCCCGATAGCCTCAATCGCCTTGATTGAAGCGTCGGGGTTTGTGCCTTTTGAATCGTTTACGTAGCGGACGCCTCCCGCTTCCGCGACAAACTCGATCCGGTGCTCCACGCCTTTGAAATTTTTCAGCGCCCCTGCCGTGACCTTTGGGCTGATTCCGGCCGCCGCGGCCACAGCCGCCGCCGCAAGCGCGTTTTCAAGATTGTGCGCCCCGGGTATCTGGAGTTCGCCGGCGTCAATGAGAGGAGCAGGCGCCATACCCTGGACGGCGACCATTAGCTTTCCATCCTTCACGAAAGCGCCTGTTTCAAACGTCTTCGTCCTGCTGAACGGCAGCAGCGCCGCTTTTGAGGCTTTCGCCAGCGCCGCGACCCGGGCGTCGTCGGCATTGTATACCAGAACGTCGCCGTCTTTCTGGTTCGCGAAGATTTTCGCCTTCGCTGCCGCGTAGTTTTCCATGGTTTTGTGGCGGTCCATATGGTCGGGCGTGAGGTTCAAAAACGCGGCTATCCGCGGGCGGAACCATCTCGTCGTCTCAAGCTGGAAGCTTGAGGTCTCTGTGATGAGCCAGGTTTCGTCGTCCGCTTCAAGGGCCTTTGTCACGACGGCCTCGCCTATATTGCCGCAGACAGCGGCTTTCAGCCCCGCGGCGTTGAAGATTTCGCCGACCAGCGTCGTTGTCGTGGTCTTCCCGTTTGTACCCGTGATGGATACATAAACGCCGCGGCCAATCCTGCATGAGAGTTCAAGTTCGCCAATGACCTCCGCGCCGCGCGCCGCGGCCTTTTCGACAAACGGCAGCCAGGGCGGTACGCCGGGGCTCAGCACGACAAAGTCCCAGGCCTCATCGGGCACAGCCGCCCCTTTCAGGTAAAGCGCGGCGCCCGCCGCTTTCAGCTTCCCGAAAAATTCCTGGTCGTCAGCTTCAATATCGCGGTCGTCATACACCGCGGGCAAAGCCCCCGCGCCGACCAGCGCGTCAAAAGCGGCTTTGCCGGATATGCCAAGCCCCGCGACCAATACCTTTTTGTTTTCAAACATCCCGGGCGTCATTTCGGCACGGCGCCCCCTTGTATTATCAACGAGACGGCGCAGATCGCGCAAAGCACTACGGTCACGGTCACAAAAACGGTCACGACCTTTTTCTCATGCCAGCCGGAAAGCTCGAAGTGATGGTGCAGCGGCGCCATCTTGAAGACGCGTTTGCCCTTCCTGAGCTTGTAGCTCCCGACCTGAATGATATCGGACAAGACTTCTATCAAAAAGATGAACCCGGCGATCGGCAGAAGCAGTTCCATATGTGAAAATATCGCGCCAACGGAAAGCCCGCCGCCGAGCGCGAGCGAACCCGTATCTCCCATGAATATCTTCGCGGGATACCTGTTGAAAAACAAAAACCCGATGCACGCGCCGGCAATAGCCGGAAATATCATCGCGTCGGTCGGGTTGCTGCTGATATTGTTGATCACAAGCTCCCCGTTTTTGATGAGGGCCGCCGCAAAGCCAAGCGACGCGAAAATCGGATAGAATATCGCGACGACGAAGGATGTGCCGGAAGCAAGGCCGTCGAGGCCGTCGGTCAGATTGACCGCGTTTACCACCGCGACGATGATGAACACGAGATATGGAAACATCCACGGACCGATATTGACCGCTTTCCAGACGAACGGGATGATGATCCATGTCCCCATATTTGCCACAAAAACATAGTAGACGGCGCAGGCAATAGCGATGACTATCTGCAGGATCAGCTTGTGCCGCGCCCTCAGCCCGAGATTTTGGCGTTTTGTGATTTTCTTCATATCGTCGATCATGCCGATGCCGCCGACCACGAGCATGACGCAGAGGATGAACAGCAGATTCCCCGAAAATCCGAGTTCGATCATGGCCGTCACCGAGCCCGCGGCTACGCCGCACAGAATCGCGATTCCGCCCATCGTCGGGGTGCCGCTCTTTTGCTTGTGCTCCTCCGGCGCAAGCTCATATATTTCCTGAGTGCTTTTCGCGCGTTTCAAAGCAGGGATGAGCGCGGCCGTCACAGCCGCCGTCACAACAAGCGAAACAATAATTACCAGGGGGATCGCCATCACAATTTCTCCATCAACGCGAGCACTACTTCTTCCATTTTCATGGTCCTGGAGCCTTTGACGTATACGGCGTCGCCTGCTTTGACGTTCGCGTATAAGCGTTCTATCAACCCCGCTTTTTCATTTTCCCCAAACCTTTTGACCTCAACTTTTGCGCCGGCTATATTACCCGCGCCGACAGCGCCCGTTTCAGCGGCCGCCGCCTCGGCGCCGTCCGCTATCCGCAGCGCCTTCGCTCCATATGTATAGACAAAATCCGCGCCGGCGGCTACAGCCGCTTTCCCGATTTCAAAATGCAGGGCATCCGAAGCGCTTCCGAGTTCGTTCATGCCGGCGAGCGCCGCAAAGCGCCGCTTTGCGGGGACGTTTTCGAGGTATTTAAGTCCGCTCTTCGCGCTGTCAGGGCTGGAATTGTATGTATCGTCGATGATCAGGACGCCGTTCTTCATGACAGGCTCAAGCCTGTGCGGCGTGCGTTCGAGCCGGCTCAAAGCTTCCGCCGCGCCCTCCGGGGATACGCCTACTCCGGCCTGCATGCACACAGCCACGGCCAACGCCGCGCTGATCCCCGCATACGCCCCGGGCAGAGGTATGGCAAAAGGCGTGGCTTTGCCGGTTTTCCTGTCACTGATTTCGAACAGCGAAACCGCCGTGTCCGCCATATCTATCCGCGCCGGAGTCGTCATATAGTCGCAGTCTGGGGCTCCCTCACCGGTCGTCCCGCTTTCCGCGATACGAAGCAGCCTGTACCCTTTTTCGTCGGCGCCCTCTTCCGCGAGCTTCACGAGGGCTTTGTTTCCGCCCGCGTCGATCACCAGCGCGTCGCCCGCCCCCAACAAAGAAGCTATTTCAAACTTCGCCATGAGTATGCCGTCGTCCGTATCAAAGTTTTCACGGTGCGAGAAGCCGATATTCGTAATCGCGGCGATATTCGGACGGGCAATTTCCACGAGCCGCCGTATCTCGCCGGCGCCGGCCATGCCCATTTCAAGCACGAATATCTCCACATCCTCGCCCGCTTCGAGTATTGTGCGCGGCAAGCCTATTTGATTGTTCAGGTTGCCGCGCGTTTTGCAGACCCGGGCTTTTCCCTCAAGCACACAGGCTATCATATCCTTCAGCGTCGTCTTGCCGACGCTGCCCGTGACAGCGATCACGAGCGGGTCAAGCTTCTCTCTGTAATACGCCGCCAGCTCTTGATACGCGTACAGCGTATCTTCAACGACCAAGACCGCGCCCTCGTAACCGGCTGGGGCCTTGTCCGCGTCAGAGACGACCAGCACGGCGGCGCCCGCCGCTACAGCCTCATCCAAATGGTCATGGGCGTCATGGTTTTCGCCTTTCAGCGCGAAGAAAGCGTCACCCGGCCTTAGGGTCCGCGTATCCGTCGATATCCCGGAAAGCCGCGCGTTAAGACTTGCGGCGCCTTCGAAGCCGGCAATGTTCACGCTGCCCCCCAAAACGCCGCCTGTCGCGGATGCGATCTCATTTATGGAAAACTTTGCGCCCATCGTCAATCCCAATATAGAAATACCGTCCCTCCCGCGTCGACTTTCATGCCGGGTTTCGGGTATTGGTCGACAACCTTCAAATTCCTGTCCAGATCGTTGATCAGATAATCGTTTTCCGCGGCGTCTACGCTCGAACCGATATTGTCGGGGTCCTGGGCCGCATTAGCGGCGCTCGCGTCCGGCGCGTCTCCGGAAAAGTAGCCGATATTTGATTTGAGCCCAAGCCTTTCAAGCGAGGCTTTTGAGTCCGAAAGCGTCCAGCCTGTATAATCCGCGACGCTTGGCTTCTGGCTTTCAATTTTTGCCAGTTCATCCGCCGTATAGTTCGGCTTGATATTCAGGTAGCGCAACAAATCGGTAGCTATTTCATTGACGACCGGGCCGGCCGTGCTGATGCCATAGTACCCGACGCGCGGCGTATCGCACAGTACGAGAGCGACAAATTGAGGATCCTCGATTGGGGCCACGATGACCATTGATCCGATCACGTCTGTCATCGAGTATTGGCCGTTCACCAGCTTTTGCGTCGTTCCCGTCTTGATCCCGATATTGTAACCTTCTATCTTCGCCGCCGGCGCCGTCTGGAACTCTGAAACATAGTTCATGATCTTCAGCGTTTCCGCGGCAGTGGTCTCCGAAACGACCTGTCTGTGTATTTTTGGCGCGAACTCCTGAACCATATTGCCGTCGTTGTCGGCAAGCCCCTTCACAACGCGCGGCACCATGAGCTTACCGTCGTTCGCGACCGCGCCTACGGCGCATATCATCTGAAGCGGCGTGATTGAAATGCCCTGTCCAAACGCCATTGTAGCCAGGTCGACGGGTCCGGTTTTGTCCCTGCTCTGGACGAGCGAGTTTTCCTCGCCCGGCAGGTCAATCCCGGTTTTTTCGGTCATCCCGTATAGCTGCAGGTAGTTGTAAAAACGGTCGTATCCCAGAAGCTGTACTATCTGGACCATGACAGGGTTGCACGAATTGCCTACGGCCTGCGTCACTGTCTGCATGCCGTGAGCGCCCGGATATATCCAGCAATGGATGACCTGGTCGTAGACCTTGATCGAGCCGGCGCAGTTGAACGTCGAATTCGGCGTGATGACGCCGTCCTCAAGCGCCGAAGAAACCGTGACGACCTTGAACGGAGAGCCGGGATCATAGACGTCCGAAATGCATGGGTTGCGCCACATCCCCGCAAGGTAAGCGCTTTGGTCCTCCGTAGAGAGCCCGGCGAACGTCGCGCGGTCCGCGTCGCTCAGCGGCTGGCCCGGATTGTTGGGGTCGTATGGATTGGTGTCGGCCATCGCCAGGATATCGCCGGTCTTTGGATCGTAGACGATCCCCATCATACGGGTGGCCTGCGTGCGTTCAAGCCCGCGCTTCAGCGCGTCCTCGACAAAGTACTGGATCGACTCGTCAATCGTCGAAACTACATTTAGGCCGTCCTGGCTGTTGTAATACGCTTCTTCGCCGCCGGTGATCGGATTGCCGTTCATATCGGTACGCGCTATTTGGCGCCCTGTAACGCCGGAGAGATATTGGTTGTACGACATCTCGATCCCGGCCTGCCCGGCGCCATCATAATTGACGCTGCCTATGACCTTCGACGCCAGCGTACCGAGCGGATAATTTCGGCTGCTGACCTGTTCGATTTCCAGTATTGTGAGGTTTTGCGAGTTGATCCCGGCCCTGATAGCTTCGATCTGAGGTTTTGTAACATTGCTCGCGACGCGCACGAGCGGCTGATCCGTATTGTAACGCGCCGTAATGCTGTCCACCGAAACCCCGGTTTCGTTTGCCACAAGCTCGGCCGCGGCCTGTTTCTGTTTCTCAAGTTCCGCGGGGTCCTGCGCGGCCGCCTCAGCGTCGGTCGCCGGCTTGAGCCTCACCCATACCCTGTAGCTGACCGTGCTGATAGCCAACTCATTCATGTTGCGGTCGAGGATCGATCCACGCGTCGGCGTGATCTGCTCGTCCTTTATCTGATATGCCGCGGCTTTGGTCGCATATTGGTCCGCGGCCACGATCTGTATCCAACCTATGCGAAATGTCAGCCCGACAAAGGCCAACAAGATAATAACAAAAGCGGCAAGAATCCGCCTTTGAATCCTGAATATCCCTCCGGACCTGTCGCTATTGCGCTTCCGGGTCCGCGGTTGGAGCTGGTGTTCCGCCATAAGCTTTCTCTTTTATGTACTTGCCGAAATCGGACTCCGGCGCCGGCAAATCGCTGATATACACATACTGGTCGAATGTCGGGTCCTTGAGCCCGAGTTCGCTCTGCGCGCGGCCCTTTATCAGTTGCATGTTTTGCGATTGTTCAATCTCGATCTTCAAATTCGCAATATCATCGTCAACCTGCGCGATGTTCTTTTTCAAATCGTTGATTTCCTTCTGCTTCACGGTCGCTTCGGCTGCAAGGAATACGATCCCCATCGCGACCGCTGTAACGACGATTATGACTAGAAGGATAGCGCGGATTTCCGCCGGAGTCAATGTCATGAAAGGCTTCACAGGATGTATATCATCCGCCTTTTCCGCCGGTTTGGCAGGAGTTTCCTTGCGCCGCGGCGGTTCATACGGTTGCCGGGACGGCCGCGCGGCGCCCCTCGGATTCGGCGCGGCATAGGCGTCAGCCTTTCTTCTGCTGTAATTTAGTTCAGCATTTTCCGTTGCCATTTAATTAATACTCCAAAATTCTCCCCACAACTTCAAAGTTTTTCGAATATTCGCAGTTTGGCACTGCGGGATCTTGGGTTGCTTTCCATTTCCTCCATTGATGGAAGGATCGGTTTTTTTGTAACCCTTCTGCCATCCGGAACCTTCCCGCAGACACAGACCGGCGCGCCTTTGGGGCATTCGCATGGGTTCTCGCGTTTGCGGAACGCTTCTTTGACGATTCGGTCTTCCAGTGAATGGAAAGTGATGACCGCCAGCCTGCCTCCTGGCCTGAGCGCGTCGATGAACATCCCGATACTCCGTTCAAGTGTGCCAAGCTCATCATTCACCTCAATTCGGATGGATTGGTATACGCGTTTAGCCGGGTGCGGCCCTTCGCGCCTGGCCGCTGCTGGAATTGCGCGCTTGATGATCTCAGAAAGCTCGCCGGTGCTTTCGATCCTCTTTTGTTTCCGTTCATTGACAATAAACGAAGCAATTCTCTTTGACCACCTTTCTTCACCATAGTCGCGAAAGATACGATTGAGCTCTTTCTCGCTATATTCATTCACGACGTCCTCCGCCCGCAGTCCGGCCCTTTCGTTGCTTGCGTCCATCCTCATATCAAGCGGGCCGTCCTGCATATACGAAAATCCGCGCCCGGCGTCGTCGAGCTGCCTCGATGAAACGCCAAGATCAAGCACTGCTCCGTCTATGGTAGAGACCCCGGCTTCTGTAAGCGCCGCTTTGATATTCTCAAAGCTTGTCTGACAGAACAGTTTTTTACATTTATACGTTTCGAGTCGTTCCTTCGCTGCTTGGATGGCTTCGCCGTCCTTGTCAATCCCCAGAAAGACCCCCCCCCCTCCGATCCTTTCACAGATCAGAGCCGCGTGTCCGCCGCCGCCGAGAGTCCCGTCGCAGAATACTCCGCCGGGCCTAGGATCCAGCCCGTCTACAGTCTCGTGCAGCAACACGGACGTATGACGGTATTCCATTACTACTCCTCACTTGCACTTGCAATCCTGGCCGCATCCCGCATAGCCCCGTTCGGATCCAGGTTTGCCGGATCCATTTCCTTTTCATACGCTTCCGCACTCCAAAGCTCGATATAGTTTCTACACCCTACAAATACCGCTTCCTTGTCGATCCCCGCGTAATCAATCAGGTTTTGCGGCAGATTGATACGCCCCTGCTTGTCAATTTCCAATTCAAACGCGCTTCCATAAACATGCCTGTACAGCCGCCTTGCTTTTTCGTCATCCAACGAACGGTTGGTGATGTAATCATCCGAATATTTCTGCCATGTATCCTGCGTAAAGATGCTAAGGCACGGATCTATTCCCTTGACGATCCAGATACGCTCGCCAAGCTGAAAGCGCAGTTTTGCCGGAACAAAAACCCTGCCCTTAATATCAATAACGATGGAATAACTACCAGTCAGCATTTCGTCTTTACGTCTTCTCCTTTATTCAGTGTGTCCCCCAACCAGCAACACCACTTTACTCCACAGGCTTCCCTTATTCAATACCATTTTACTAAAAAAATCGAGCCTGTCCACCACTTGGATACTTATTTTTTTGATTACTAAACGGTTTCGTTTCTGTAACGCAATATATTGTATATGAACTACTGTTCGATACCATATATATACACCATCTTGATGGAGCAAAACGCCACAGCGGCGCGGGCCCTGAAAGCCCGGGACTGCGGCTCTGTGCTATACTATGTGCATGTTCAATGAAGCAAGAAGAGCCGCCTGGGTGGAAATTTCACTCTCAAATATCAGGGAAAACTATCACGCGATCCGGAGTCTCGCAAAGGGCCGGGAAGTGATTGCATGCATCAAAGGCGACGCCTATGGGCACGGAATCTTGAAACTAGCGTGGGAATATGTCCGCGAGGGCGCCGAATATCTCGGCGTAGCGACTATTGAGGAAGCGACAGCGCTCAGGAGCTCGGGTATCCGGACGCCAATCGTCCTGATGTCCCCCGTTCCGCGCCGCAACGCGAAAGACGTCGTCGATCTGGGCCTGATCCCTATCATCACAACCCTTGAAGACGCCGTGCTGGTTTCAAATACGGCTGTGAACATCGGAGCGAAAAAGGATATCCCGTTCTTTATCGCGGTGGAAACCGGCATGGGCCGGCTGGGATTCATGTATACGCCTGAGGCCATGAGCGAAATCTTTCAAATCCTGTCGATGCCAGGCATCCGTATGATCGGCCTCTACTCGCATTTCGCGACAGCGGATGAAACGGATCTTTCGCACGCGCGCGCGCAACTGGGCAGGTTCATCGATTTTGAAACCCATCTACGGGAGGCCGGAGTCAGCGTCGGCAAGCGCACAATTGCAAACAGCGCCGCGATCATGGCGCTGCCCGAGTCGCTGTTCGACATCGTCAGGCCCGGCATCGCGCTCTATGGGCTATACCCATCGAAAACCATGGACAGGGGCGCGCTGCCGCTGAAACCCGTGATGAGCGTCAAAGCCGATATCGTATATCTCAAAACAGTCCCGCCGGGGTTTGCCGTCAGCTATGGAAGCCGTTTTGTCACCGAGCGCGAAAGCGTCATCGCGACGCTGCCTATTGGCTACGGCGACGGGCTGCCCCGGGCAACATCCGGCAAAGGCCGGATCCTCGTACGCGGACAGTTTGCCCCGCTCGTCGGGACTATATGCATGGATATGTGCATGGCGGACGTCACCGACATCACCGGGGTCTCCGAATATGACGAGGTTGTCTTGATGGGGGAACAGGGCGGCAAAACCATTCCCGCCGAAGAGATCGCGGAAAACTCGGATACCATAGTATATGAAACGATCTGCCGTTTCGGGCAGCGTCTTCCGCGAAAGTATACTTAGCGCTAAACGTTGAACAGGAAGTGGATGACGTCGCCGTCCTTGACGACGTATTCCTTGCCCTCTGAACGGACCAGCCCCTTCTCACGGGCCTGTGCCAGCCCGCCGCATTCGATCAGCTTTTCATAAGCTATGGTCTCCGCGCGTATGAATCCGCGTTCGATATCCGAATGGATCTTTCCCGCGGCCTGCGGCGCTTTTGAGCCGCGGTGTATAGTCCACGCCCGCACTTCAGGCTTGCCCGCGGTCAAAAATGAGATCAGGTCAAGCAGGTGGTATGAAGCGCGGATCAGCTTGTCGAGCCCGGACTCCCTGATGCCGAGCTCCTCCAAGAAAACCTGCCTTTCCTCATCGTCAAACTCGGCAAGCTCGGCCTCGACTTTGGCCGCCAGCACGATGACGTCAGAACCCTCGGCTTCGGCTATCCTGCGCACGGCTTTGACATAATCGCTTTCGTCATCGCTGCCGGCTTCGTTGTCGTTGATATTGGCCGCGTATATGACCGGCTTATACGTGAGCAGGTCGAGCGTCGACACAAAAGCCGCCTCGTCGTCCGTGAATTCCATCGAGCGCGTCGACACCCCGGAAAGCAGTTCGTCCAGCATCCGTTCGAGCAGCGCGAGCTCTGTCTCAAGCCCCTTATCGCCTTTCAGCGCCTTGCGCGTCTTGTCGATACGCCTCTCCAGCACTTCCATGTCGGCAAAGATGAGCTCAAGATTGATCGTCTCAATATCGCGCGCGGGATCTACCGTACCGTCCACATGCACCACGTTGTCGTCGTCAAAGCAGCGTACTACATGAACGATGGCGGCTGCCTCTCGGATATGCCCGAGGAATTTGTTTCCGAGACCGTCACCCTTCGACGCGCCCCTGACCAGCCCGGCGATATCGAAAAATTCAATCGTCGTATATACTATGCGGTCTGAAGAGTACATTTCATCCAGTACGCGCAGCCTGTCATCCGGGACATTCGCTACGCCTATGTTGGATTCCTTTGTCGAAAAGGGGTAATTGGCGGCCTCGACCCCCGCCCTTGTCATGGCGTTGAACAGTGTGCTCTTGCCGGAATTCGGCAAACCTACGATCCCAAGCTTCATTTCTCCACCTCTTCATCTGTTGCTTCCTGCTTCGGCTCTTCATCGTCGGTCGCCACAGCGGCATCGAAGGCATCCGCCGCCGCACCATCAATTTCGCCGCCGGAAGCGGGGTCCGGCAGCCCGTCATGTCCGC
>Ga0123357_10004552_pt1 | contig 16326 bp, 17 predicted proteins | sample TergutEmb28metaG_FD_89873 | JGI IMG/M metagenome (GOLD analysis project Ga0123357, IMG submission 89873) | Embiratermes neotenicus P4 segment gut microbial communities from Petit-Saut dam, French Guiana - Emb289 P4 | ecosystem: Host-associated > Arthropoda: Insects > Digestive system > Gut ... | reverse complement strand
GGTCCTGCGAAGGGCAAGCTCGGCGACATCTCCATAGTGTTTCGGTGGTCATAGCGAAAGGGAAATACCCGGCTCCATTCCGAACCCGGAAGTCAAGCCTTTCAGCGCCGATGGTACTGCAGGTGGGAACCTGTGGGAGACTAGGACGCCGCCGGACTTACAAACTCCCTTGCCAGCGGAAACGCAGGCAAGGGAGTTTTACTATTTCAGAAGACTTCCGTTATCACAGTAAAAGGGCAGAATAGAGACATGGCAGAAAACAGAGGCGGCTATCCGCCCCGGCGACGTCCATCCGGTGAGGGCCGTAAACAATACGGACGCGATGGCGGAGATCGCCCAAGTGGTGAGCGTCGTTCATATGGTGATGACCGCCCGAGGGGTGATCGTCCGAAGTGGGAGCGTCGTCCTGAAGGTGATGATCGTCCGCGTAGCGATCGCTCAGGTGGTGAGCGGCGTCCGTATAACGATGACAGACCACGCGATGACCGTCGCAGTGGTGAGCGTCGTCCCTACGGTGACGATCGGCCCAGTGGGGAGCGTCGTCCGTACGGTGATGATCGCCCGCGTAGCGATCGCTCAGGGGGTGAGCGTCGTCCGTACGACGGTGATCGGTCGCAGTGGGGGCAGCGCGAGCGTCGTCCATATGGTGATGATCGCCCGAGGATGGATCGTTCCGGTGATGAGCGTCGTCCGTACGACGGTGACAGACCACGCGATGACCGTCCCAGTGGTGAGCGTCGTCCGTATAACGGTGAGAGGCCACGCGATGACCGTCCTAGTGGTGCACGGCGTCCGTATGGTGATGATCGCCCGAGGATGGATCGATCCGGTGGTGAGCGTCGTCCTTACAATGGTGACAGACCGCGTGATGACCGTCCGCGTGATGACCGTCCCGGTGGTGAGCGTCGTCCGTACGATGGCGATCGGCCCAGTGGAGAGCGTCCTAGTGGTGAGCGGCGTCCGTATAACGGTGACAGACCACGCGATGACCGTCCCAGTGGTGAGCGACGTCCGTACGGTGATGATCGCCCGAGGATGGATCGTTCTGGTGGAGAGCGGCGTCCATACAGCGGTGACAAGCCGCGCAATGATCGGCAGCAGGGAGAGTGGCGTCGGTTTGATGGTGACAGGCCGCGTGATGACCGTTCACAGCGGGAGCGTCGTCCATACGCCGGTGACAGGCCGCGTGATGATCGTTCACAGCGTGGCCGTCGTCCCTACGGTGACGATCAGCCCAGTGGCGAGCGTCGCTCATACGGTGGCGACCGCCCGCGCGAGGATCGCCCGCAGCGGCAGCAGTGGCAGCGGCGTCCCAGCGGAGATGACCGCCCGCGGGGTGATCGGCGTCCAACTTACGGGGATAGGCCGCGTGAAGACCGGCCGCAGTGGGAACAGCGAGAGCGGCGTCCATACCGTGACGATGGCCCGCTGGGCGACCGTCCACCACGGGAGCGCAGCGACGATCGTCCCAGGCAGCCGTTTGATCCGGACGAGCCGATTTTCGATGAATACGAAGATCGCGAGTTGCCGGCTGGCGTTCGCGCGGAACTCAAGAGCTTGTCGTTGGAAATGGCGCGTGTCGTGGGCGGGCATCTGCTGATGGTCGGGATGCTGCTGGACAAAGACCCGGCACTGGCGCTGAGACATGCCAAGGCCGCCAAGAAGCGAGCGGGGCGTCTCCAAGTGGTGCGCGAGGCGATGGCTGAGGCGGCGTATGCGGCCGAGGACTTCCGAACCGCACTGGCGGAATACCAAGTGTTGCGGCGCATGTCGGGGAACGACAACTTCTTGCCGGTGATGGCGGACTGCCAAAGGGCAGCTGGCAAACCGATGGCGGCCCTGGAATTGCTTGGGCAGGCCGACCTGTCGCGCCTGAGTCCCGAGCAGCGCGTCGAGGCGGTGCTGGTGGCGGCTGGAGCTCGTCAGGATCTCGGGCAGGCGCAAGAGGCGCAGAGGCTCCTGCAATCCGCGATAGAGAACCGCCAGATCGGTGCCGTCGGGCAGTCGCGCCTGCGCTACGCGCTTGCCGCGCTGCTTGAGTCTGGTGGCGACAAGACGGGGGCACGCCAATGGTACGAGTCGTCAGCCGACGCCGATCCGGCCAGCGCTGCCGACGCCAAGCGAAGGCTCGCCATGCTGGACGGGTTGCCAGTTCCAGACGAGGATGAAGACGACGACGAGGACGATTTTGCCATCGATGAGGTTTGGGACGACGATGATGATGACGACGCCGCCGACGGTGATGAAGGTATCGAGGCGGTCTGGGCCGATGAATACGAGGATGATGAGGTAGACGAGGACGAAAGTGATGACGGTGAGGACGACGCCGAAGGAGACGATGAGGACGGTGGCAACCACGCTGCGGACGAGGCTGAGGACGAAGAGGATGAGCAACCGGAGTGATGCTCGTGTCTGACGAACTGTGGCGTGGGTACGACGCTATCGGGTTCGACTTGGACGGCGTCATCTATCGGGGGACGTCCGTCATCCCAGCAGCTCCGGGCGTCATCGAAACCCTGCGGCGGGCTGGTGTCCGTGTGGGGTTCGTCACGAACAACGCCAATCTTGGGCCGGACGCCATCTGCCAGACGTTGGCCGGGCTGGGCATTGGGGCTTCGCCAAGTGAAGTGGTGACGTCCGCCCAAGCCACCGCGCGCTTGATGGCTGACGCACTGCCCGGCGGTGCGACGGTCATGTGTGTGGGCAGCCAATCGTTGGCAGATGAGATCACGGCTGTCGGGTTGCGACCTCTGCCGCCCGCGCCTGGGAAGGTGGACGCCGTCTGCGTCGGCTTCAGCCCCGATCTGACGTGGGCAGACCTGAACGAGGGGTGCTACGCCGTCCAGAGCGGTGCTGCGTACTTTGCTTGCAATGGCGACCTTTCGCGCCCCACCGACCGAGGTTTGGCGGTGGGCACAGGAGGTGTGCTAGCCGCCATGGGGTTGACGATGCCAGAACGGGCCCCGGTGATGGGTGGCAAACCGGCGTCGGCGCTTTTCGACGAGGCCAGACGGCGGCTGGGCGCTCAGCGCCCATTGTTCGTCGGCGACCGCTTGGACACAGATGTGGCAGGCGCCAATCGAGCCGGATGGGCGTCGCTGTTGGTGCTGTCTGGGGCGACTGACCGGTCCGGTCTGATGTTGGCAGACGGCGACTCGCGTCCCACCTACATTGCGGACGATGTCGGCGGATTGCTCCAACCACCGCAAAGAACGTGCCTCGGGTAGAATTGCCGTCATGTTGCAAGAGCCTCCTGCCACGGGTAACACACTGATAGATGCCGCGCTTCTGGACGTCCAGGCCGGCAGCGAGTCGGACGTCGCCCAGCAAGCCGACCAGTTGAGCGCCGCTCTGCAGGTGCTGCAGGACGTCCTCCAATCGTCGCGCACAACCAAGTGACAACGGGCGGCCAGCGACTGGACGTGGCCTTGGTCACCTCTGGATTGGCGCGGTCGCGTCACCAGGGCCAGCAGTTGATTCTGGCTGGACAGGTGCTGGTTGACGGGCGTCCGGCCAGCAAACCGTCACAGTTGGTGGCGTCTGGCCAAGAGATCGTCATCACCACAACGTCGTGGGTGTCGCGGGCTGCTCACAAACTGTTGGGCGCCTTGGACGACGCCGGGGTGGTGGTGCCGCCGCGATGCCTCGACGTGGGAGCCTCGACCGGCGGATTCACGCAAGTGCTGCTCAGCCGGGGAGCCAGCCGCGTCTATGCGATCGACGTGGGGCACGGCCAGTTGGCGCCAGAATTGGCGGGAGACAAACGGGTGACACCGCACGAAGGGTTCAACGCCAAGGATCTGACGCTGGCAGATGTGGACGGCGAGCCGGTCGGTTTGGCGGTCGCTGATCTGTCTTTCATCTCGCTGACGGCAGTTCTGCCGTCGATACTGCCGCTGATAAGGGCGGACGGTTCGGCGTTGCTGCTCGTCAAACCCCAGTTTGAGGTGGGCAAGGCTGCTCTGGGGTCGTCGCCGGTGGTGCGCTCCGATGCTTTGCGACGGGCGTCCGTCCAGCAAGTCATAGCTGCTGCGGCGTCGCTGGGCTGGGTGACGGTGTGGCAGAGACCTAGCCAGCTGCCGGGAGCGCAGGGCAATATCGAGTACTTCGTCCACCTCCGACGCCTTTAGTGCGCGCATTTGTCAGTCGGCACGGCTAGGCTTCTTCTCGTGATGAAACGTAATGTTGGGCTGTGGCTGCACTCGAGCCGTCCCCAAGCAGTGGACGCGGCGGTCGAGTTGGCGCGCGGTTTGTGGGCCCGGGGCGTGGGGTGCCTGGTGGCCCGTGACCGGGTCGCCGAGGTGCAGTCCCGGTTACCCGACGTGCCGGTGGGCGAGCTGAAGAAGCTAGGCGCCCCGGAAGCCGAACTGCTCGTGGTGCTGGGTGGTGACGGCACGATCCTGAGCGCCGCCGAATGGGCTCTTCCGGTGCAGGTGCCGCTGCTGGGTGTCAACATGGGCCATGTCGGTTTCCTGGCGGAGTTGGAAGCTGCGGAAACCGCCGATCTGGTCGGCCGCATCGTCGAGCACCACTATGGCGTGGAGGAGCGTGTCACGTTGGACATCGAGGTGCACGACGGCGATGAGGTCTGGCGGTCGTTCGCGGTCAACGAGCTGTCGATCGAAAAGGCGGTCCGGTCGCGCATGATCGACATACTGGTCAGTGTCGACGAGCGTCCGTTGTCGAGGTGGGCGTGTGACGGCATTCTGGTCTCCACGCCGTCTGGATCGACGGCCTACGCCTTCTCGGCGGGCGGTCCGGTCATCTGGCCCGATGTGGCGGCGATCGAGCTGGTGCCGCTGCTGGCGCACGCCCTGTTCGTCCGCCCATTGGTGCTCAGTCCCGACTCGGTGATCGAACTCCACCTCATGGAAGGGTCTGACGCCGCGGCCTTTTGGTGCGACGGGCGGCGCCAGGTTGTCGCCCAACCCGGTGCGGTGGCAGTCGTCACGCGCAATCCTCTGAATCTGCGCCTGGCCCGGTTGAACGAGCAACCGTTCGCCGACCGGCTCGTCAAGAAATTCCAGTTGCCCGTCGATGGCTGGCGGCATGGCGCCAAGGAGGCTACCTGATGCTGACGTATTTGCGCATACGCGACCTCGGGGTGATCGGTGACGCGCTGCTCGACCCGGCTCCTGGGTTGACTGTTGTGACGGGCGAGACCGGCGCTGGCAAGACATTGGTAGTGACGGGACTCGGACTGCTGATGGGGCAGAAGGCGGACGCGGGGTTGGTGCGGCAGGGTTGCGACAGGGCAGTGGTCGAGGGCTCGTTCATGGGCGTCGGCCAAGTGACCGGGCGGCTCGAGCAACTGGGCGCCGAGTTGGACGACGACAGCGGGGTGCCCGAGCTGTTGGTGTCGCGCCAGATCAGCGCCCAGGGGCGGGCGCGCGCAGGCATCGGAGGCATGCAGGTGCCTGTCACGGCGCTGGCAGATGTGGTCGGCGAGCTGGCCACCATCCACGGTCAGTCGGAGCAGGTGCGCCTGGCCACCCCGGAACGACAGCGCGAGGTGCTCGACCGCGCCGCTGGAGACGGCATGACGGAATTGATGGACGGTTACCGGCGCGATTATGGCCGGCGGCGAGCTGCCATCGCGGAACGTGACGAACTGGTGACGCAGAGCCAGGCCAGGGCGCGTGAAGCCGATATGCTGCGGTTCGGGATGGGCGAGATCGAGACCGTCGCCCCCCAGCCCGGTGAGGATGTGAGTTTGGCGCTGGAAGCCCGCAGGCTGCAAGCCGTAGACGATCTGAGGGCACTGGCGGCGCTGGCGGACAGTGCGCTATCGGGCTCGGACGACGCGGAGGTGCTGGGGGCCGTGGGTTTGACCGGGCAGGCTCGCAAGACGCTGGAAGCGCTCGGACTTCAGGACCAGTCGGCGGCAGGCCTGGCCAAGCAGGCGGTGTCCGCGCTGGACGAAGTCTCCAGCCTGGCGGCTGAGGTGGCGTCTTATCTGGCGTCACTTGAGGCCGATCCCGTCAGGCTGGAGGCCGTGACCGCCCGGCGGGCTGAGCTGCAGGGGTTGACGCGCAAATATGGGACGACGGTTGACGAGGTGCTGGCATGGGCACAGGCCTCCGCGGAACGGCTGGGCGCCCTGACAAACAGCGACGAGCGGATCGAATCGCTGGGCGACGAGATCGCCGGGCTGGACGAGACACTGGCGGCGCAGGCCGCGCAGATCACGGCGATGCGGGTGGCTGCTGCCGATGACTTGGCCACGACGGTGCGAGGCGAACTGGCGGCACTGGCCATGCCTCATGCCGTGCTGGAGTTCCGGTTGCAGACGTTGGACGAACTGGGCCCCTGGGGGGCGGAGTCCGTGCAGCTATATTTCACCGCCAACGCCGGTTCGCCGCCGGCCCCACTGTCGAAGGTGGCGTCCGGCGGTGAGCTGTCGCGCGTCCGGCTGGCGTTGGAGGTGGTGCTCTCCGCGGCAGACGCCAAACAAGCCAGCATGACGTTCGTGTTCGACGAGGTGGACGCCGGTGTCGGAGGGGCGGTCGGGCTGGAGATCGGACGGCGCCTGGCCCGGCTGTCGGACTCGGCACAGGTGATCGTCGTCACCCACTTGGCCCAGGTCGCGGCATGGGCCGATCGTCACTTCGTCGTCGCCAAACTCGACGACGGCGAGATCACGACGGCCGATCTGCGCGAAGTGCGAGAGGACGAGCGGGTGCGCGAGATCGCCCGCATGATGGGTGGGTTGCCCGATTCAATGGCTGGCCTCGAACATGCCCGTGACCTGCTCACGGCCGCTGGACGCTAAAGGGGTGAGTCCGATGGACAAAGCGGTCGTCAAGGATCAACCGGAGCAGTGGCGCCTCTTGGATCGTCGCGTCATCCATCGTGGCCACATCGTCACGATGGAGGAACACGATCTAGTATCACCGTCTGGTGAGAAATTGACGCGCGAGGTGATCAGGCACCTCGGTGCGGTGGCCGTCATCGCCCTGGATGATGACGGGCGGATCGCGGTCGTCCACCAGTACCGCCATGCGGTGTGCTCACGCCTGGTGGAGCCACCGGCTGGGCTGCTGGATTTGGACGGCGAGAATCCTCTGACCGCCGCGCAGCGCGAACTCGCCGAGGAGGCGGGCTTGGCCGCCAGCGACTGGCGGGTGTTGGCCGACTACTGCACGTCACCCGGCGTGTCGGACGAGGTGGCCCGCATCTATCTGGCGCGGGATGTGCGACCAGTGGATCGCCCGGACGGATTCGTCGCGCGCGGCGAGGAGGCCGACATGGGCCTGGACTGGTTGCCGCTGGATGACGTGATGACGGCCATCCGGGATGGCCGGGTCAACAACGTGGCACTGGTCCTGGGCGTCACCAGCCTGTGTCTGGCAATGGCGGACGGACGTGTGGACGACCTGCGTCCCGGCGATGCCCCCTGGACGATGTACCAGCATGTCGTCGTCGGGAAATGCCATGAGTGAGGTCTCACCAGCGCTACGCCTGTGGCTTGGCGGCTATCTGGACTCCCTGGTCGTCGAGCGAGGGCTGTCGCGGCACACAGTGGCGGCCTACGGGCGGGATCTGAACCGTTACCTCAGCTGGTTGGCCAGCCGTGGCGTCACCCAAGCGGACGGGGTCAGCGCCACCGATCTGGCCGGATACGAGCAAGCCCTGGCGTTGGGGGACGACGTCCACAAGCCGCTGGCGGCATCGAGCCGGGCGCGGGCGCTTGTGGCCGTCCGCAACCTGCATGCGTTCGCTCTGGCCGAGGGGCTGACGCCCGACAATCCGGCTGCCGATTTGAGTGTCCCCAAGCAGGGGTCGCATCTGCCCAAGGCGCTCAGCATCGAGCAGGTGCAGGCGATGATCGACGGCGTGGAGCGAGACACCCCGGCTGGGTTACGGGACGCCGCGCTGCTCGAGTTGCTCTACGGGACGGGCGCGCGCGTGAGCGAGGCGGTGGGGCTGGCCGTCGACGATGTGACGCGACTGCTGGGCGACGAAGACGCCGGATTGCGCCTGATCGGCAAGGGCGACAAGGAGCGCGTCGTACCGGTGGGCAGCTACGCCAGGGCGGCGCTGGACGCCTACCTGGTGCGCGGCCGGTCGGCACTGCTGGCCAAGTCCCGGCGGTCGACAGCTGGGTTGTTCGTCAACACCCGGGGCGATCCGCTGTCCCGGCAGGGTGCTTTCGCGATCGTGCAGGAGCGAGCCCGGCGGGCTGGTATCGACGGCAACATCTCGCCACACGCCCTGCGCCACAGTTTCGCGACCCACTTGCTGGACGGTGGCGCCGACATCCGCGTCGTCCAGGAACTGCTGGGCCACGCCTCGGTGACGACCACGCAGATCTACACCAAGGTGACGGCGGAGCATCTGCGTGAGGTGTACGCGACGTCCCACCCCCGGGCCCGGCGGGGTTGAGGGGTCGCCGTACGCCCAAGATCGGTGAATTCAGGTTAAACCCGGTAGGCTAGGACATTGGTTCTATAGGAGGCACGATGGCTGGCAAGACGGCGCAGAAGAGCGACGACGACAGTGGTGGCTACCGCACGGGAGAGATCGACGCCACAGGGCGTCCCTGGCCGGCGTTGCCGAAGCCGTCCAAACCCAAGCGCCCGCCCGAGGCTGTGGTTATCGCGCTGTGCAACCAAAAGGGGGGTGTGGGCAAGACCACGTCGGCCATCAACCTGGGAGCGGCTCTGGTCGAGACGAAGCGGCAGGTGCTGCTCGTCGATTTCGATCCGCAGGGGTCATTGTCGATCGGACTTGGCATCAATCCGCACACATTGGACCGCAGCATCTACGATTTGTTGATCCCGAGGGATGACGTCGACCCGGAGGACGTCATCGTCAAGTCACCCGTCGCCGGTCTGGACATCCTGCCGGCCAACATCAACCTGTCGGCCGCCGAGTTGCAACTGGTCAGCGAGGTGGCCCGCGAGCAGACGCTGATGCGCGTCCTCACGCCGCTGACCGGGAGCTACGACATCATACTGATCGACTGCGCACCGTCGTTGGGCTTGCTGACGATCAACGCGCTGACGGCTGCCGACTATGTGCTGGTGCCGCTGGAATGCGAGTTTTTCGCGCTGCGCGGCGTGGCTCTGCTGTCCGACACGATCACCAAGGTGCGAGAACGTCTCAACCCGGACTTAAGAATGCTTGGCGTGGTGCCCACAATGTTCGACCATCGCACGCTGCATTCCCGCGAGGTGTTGGACCGCGTGTTGGACGCCTTTGGCGACGAGGTGTTCCACTCCGTCATCAGCCGCACCGTCAAGTTCCCCGAGACGACCGTCGCCGGCGAGCCGATCACGACGTACGCGTCTGCTTCGTTCGGTGCCGAGGCCTATCGCAGTCTGGCGAGGGAAGTTCTGGCCCGCCTAGCATGACGGACACGGCGGCAGAGAGTTTCATTTTGGTGCTCGACAACTTCGAGGGACCTTTCGACCTGCTGTTGCAGTTGATCTCGCGTCACAAACTCGACATCACGGAGGTGGCGCTGTCCCGCGTCACAGACGAGTTCATCGCCACGATGCGTAGCGCCCAGCCGGGCTGGGATCTGGATCAGACCAGCTCTTTCCTGGTGGTGGCCGCGACTCTGCTCGATTTGAAGACGGCCCGGCTGCTGCCAAGCGGCGAAATCGACGACACCGAGGATCTGGCGCTGCTGGAGGCCCGCGATCTGTTGTTCGCACGGCTGCTCCAGTACCGAGCCTTCAAGGAGGTGGCGGCCTGGATCAGCGAGCGCTGGAATCAGGCGTTGCGCGTCCACATGCGCCCGGGCGGCGTCGAGGAGCAATACGCCTCGCTGATGCCGGAGGTGACCATCTTCGGCGGCGCCACGCGCTTGGCCCGGCTGGCCGAGCGCATCCTTTCCGCGCCCGAGGTGCAGGTGGTGCCATTCGAACACCTCTACATCCCGACGGTGTCGGTCGTCGAACAAGCCGTTGTGATGCAAAACCGCTTACGGGCAGGCGGGGTGGCCACCTTCCGCTCGCTGGTGGCCGATGCCGACCGCATGACGACCGTGGCCCGTTTTCTCGCGATACTCGAGCTGTATCGCCAGGGGGTGGTGGCCTTCGAGCAGTTGACACCCATGGGCGAGCTGACCATTCGCTGGAGTGGCGAGGATACCGCCGAGGTGCAGATAGAGGACGAATACGACGACGCGTTGCCAGTTGAAAGGGCGGACGATGAGTGAGACGACACTGCTGGATGACGAGCCCGGCCCGGTGCCCAGTCCCGAGGAGGTGGCGCCTCAGTTGGAGGCGCTGCTGCTCATAGCCGAGGAGCCGGTGCCATCGGCGGTGCTGGCGGAGGCTGTCGCAGCACCGGAACCGGTGGTGAAGCAGGCGCTGGCCGACTTGGCCCAGTTCTACGACAACACTGGACGGGGCTTCGCCCTGCGCGAGGTGGGCGGCGGCTGGCGGTATGCCACCCGTCCCGAGCACCATGAGCTGCTGAGCCGTTGGGTGGTCGAGGGCCAGGTCAACCGGCTGACGCAGGCGGGGCTTGAGACGCTGGCTGTCATCTCTTACCTGCAGCCCGTGTCGCGCACGCGCGTGTCGGCTGTCCGAGGCGTCAACGTCGAGACCGCTGTGCGCACGCTGCTGGCCCGCGGGCTGATCGTGGAGGACGGTGAGGACGACCGCACGGGGGCGGCCTTGTTGCGCACCACAGACTATTTCCTGGAGCGTCTTGGCCTGGCCAGCCTGGACGATCTGCCGCCGATCGCCCCCCGGTTGCCGGACGCTTCGGCGCTGGAGGCCGAACTGGTGGCCAGCCTGGTGGGAGACGACGGTGACTAGCAGCAGTTCCGCCGATCCAGAGGGGATACGGCTGCAAAAGGTCTTGGCAGAGGCGGGACTCGCCAGCCGTCGTGTCGCCGAGCAGTTGATCGCGGATGGCCGCGTCGAGGTGAACGGCCAGGTGGCGGTGCTGGGACGGCGCGTCGATCCAAGCAGCGACGTCATCCGCGTCGACGGATCACGTGTTCCCACGGCGCGTCTTCATCGGTATGTCATGCTGAACAAACCGCGCGGGGTGGTGACCACGCTCGACGATCCAGAGGGGCGCCGGACAGTGGCCGAGTTCATGCCACGCGGTTCGCGGCTGTTTCACGTCGGCAGGTTGGACGTCGACACCTCGGGCCTGCTGCTGCTGACGAACGACGGCGAGTTGGCCAACCGCCTGACGCACCCGCGCTACGAGGTGTCCAAGACGTACATCGCCGCAGTCGAGGGACAGGTCACACCGTCCGTCCTCCAGCGTTTGCGAGACGGCGTGCAATTGGAAGACGGCCCATTGCAGGTCGACGCCGCCAAGTTGATGCAGGCGTCCCCCCATGGCTCGCTGTTGCGGATAGAGCTGCACGAAGGCCGCAACCGCGTGGTCCGTCGCCTGCTCGAGGCGGTGGGGCATCCCGTCATCGACCTGTCGCGCATCGGGCTTGGACCGCTGCGCCTGGGGACGCTGCAGACCGGGCAGACCCGCGACCTCACGCGTGAGGAGTTGGGCGCGTTGCTCGATCTTGTGGGTCTGTGATGGACTGGAGCCCCACATGATCGGGGTACTCTCATAACAGCGGTCTCACGTAACTCATGGTCGATGCACTAAACTAGTCAGGTGCACACTTCAGTATCGCGCGCCCTCATCGGGCTAGCCGCCGCCGGTTGCGTCTTTCTCGCTGTCGGCTGTTCAGCAGACCAGACTCTCGCCAGCACGGGACCGTCGTCCACGTCAACGCCGTCCGAACCGGAGACTCCGGAGGACACGACGCCCACGTCGACGGCGTCCGTCCCCAAGCAGACACTGGCAGACTTCAACAGCATCACGGTGACCGGTGATTACAACACCATGCCGACAGTGACGGCGCCTTACCCGTTCAAGGTGGACAAGACGATCTGGCAGACCACCATCCAGGGCAATGGCGTGGCGGTCGGGGCGGATGCGGTCGTCGAACTGCAGTACACCGGCATCGATGCCACCACCGGGACCACCTTCGACTCGAGCTACTACAACCAGCAGACTCTGCTGGGCCAGAACGGGTTCTTCGTCGACGGGTTCAACAAGGCGTTGACCGGTGCGAAGGTCGGTTCGCGCGTGGTCATGCTGATCACCGGCAAGGACGGTTACGACGGCCAGGGCGGCAACTCCGACGCCGGTATAGCGCTGGGCGACACGCTGTTGTTCGTCGTCGACGTCATCGCCGCCCAGTACTCCGAGCCGCTCGGCCCGCAGACTTCAAACGGCAACACCTGGGTGACGGTCACTGACAATAGCGGCGTGCCGACGGCGAAGATCAACCCTGGGGTTTCCGCGCCGACCGAACTCCAGTCGCAGGTGCTGATCAAGGGCACGGGACGCGCCGTCGACTCGAACGACGCGGTTTACGTCAATTTCCTCGAGATGGATTTCGCCACGGGCAAGGTGATCGACAGCAGTTTTGGCTCCGCTGGCGGCCCGCAAGTCGATCTGCTGGCCAACCTGATCCCGGGCTGGCGTAACGCGATCGTTGGGCAGCCGATGGGCAGCCGCATTCTGATCGTCGTGCCGGGCAGCCTGGCTTATCCCCAGGGCAACGCGACGCCGTCCATCAAGCCGAATGCGACGCTGGTCTTTGTGGTCGACATACTGTTCTCGTTCATCCCGCAGCAGCAGTCGGCCCAGTAGCCGGCGCCGTCCACGTCTCCCAGATCAGTGGCGACGCCAGCAGGTCGGTCTGTCCGGTAGCGTCGAGCAGCGCTTGGGCGTCGTCGAAACGCGGCCATCCCAGCGAGTCCGTCAGCATCCAGAAAACCTCACGCGCGGTCAGGCCGAGGCGGGCGAGTGCGGCAAGGCTGACAGCGCCGTCCCGCTTGGCCAGGCGGCGTCCAAGTGGTCCCAATGCCAGGCCGACGTGGGCATAAGACGGCACCGCGAAACCGAATTGCTGCGCCAGCCAGGCCTGACGCGGGGCCGAGCTGAGCAGATCTGTCCCCCGCACCACTTGGTCGACGCCCTGCAGGCCGTCGTCCACCACCACGGCCAGGTTGTAGGACGGGGTGCCGTCGCCCCTGATCAGCACAAAATCGTCCACCGCCCCACAAACCTCGCCGGCGTGGTCGTCGTGGATGGTCATCGTCGCATTATTGGCGCGCACGCGAATGGTTGGTGGTCGTCCTTCGGCTTTCTTTGTGGCTATCTCCGCTGTCGTCAGATTTCGACAGGTGCCGGGGTAGGGACGGTAATCGTCGTGGGGGGCCTGCGCCGATGCGGCGATCTCGCGCCTTGTGCAGAAGCACTCGTAGGTGTCCAGACGGGCGGCGTAGTCGCGATAGACATCGAAGCGCTCCGATTGCCGCAAGACCGGTCCGTCCCAAGTGATGCCGATGGCTGCCAGATCGGCTAACTGCCGGTCCGCGACGCCCGGTGCGGCGGCCACGCGCGCCTGGTCCAGGTCCTCGATACGCACGAAGAACTCTCGTCCTGAGGTGCGAGCCATGAGCCAGGCCAGCAACGCCGTCCGCAAGTTGCCCAGGTGCAGGTCAGACGTGGGCGAAGGTGCGAATCGTCCGGCCATGGGGTGCCTCCTCCGGATCGAGTCTAGCCCGGAGTGCCGCCCACCGATGCGAAACCCGCACTGGTAGGTTTGTCGTCGTGGCCGAAGTTGTGGATGGGGGGCGCCGGACGTCCGAGCGACTGGTCAACCTGACCATTGCTTTGCTGACGGCGCGCACCTACCTGTCGCGTGATCGACTGCGCGAGATGGTCGAGGGTTATCGGGGGCTCAACGACGACAACTTCATGCGGCAGTTCGAACGGGACAAGGACACGCTGCGCAATCTGGGGGTGCCCATTGAGGTGGGCACGGACGACCGCTACTTCGATGACGAGGTGGGCTATCGCATCCGGCGAGACGACTTCGAGTTGCCACCGGTCACGTTCGACTCGGACGAGGTGGCAGTGCTGGTTTGCGCCACACAGGTGTGGCAGCAGGCGGCGACGGCTGAGACGACCGCGGCCGCATTGGCCAAGCTCTGGGCCAGTGGTATCGAACCGGACATGAACCGGATGGTGGCGCTGCAACCCCACATCAGTGCCCGGGAGCCCGTCTGGCAACCCATCTGGGCGGCCGTCCAGGCCCGGCAGAAGGTTTGCTTCGACTACCACGACGTCCGCCGCGTGGTGCAGCCGTGGGCGCTGGCCTGGCGGGGCGGCGCCTGGTATCTGGCAGGTTTCGACGAGACCCGCGGTGACAAGCGCGTCTTCAAGCTGGCGCGCCTGCGGGGCGGGGTCCAGACGGTGGGAGCCCCGGAGGCCTACGAGATGCCCGATATGCCGGTGGATGAGCTGTTGGCAGGGCTGAAGGCGCCCGCTCCGGACGCCGAGGCCGTCGTCGACATCCGTGTGGGTCGGGCGCCCTGGCTGACGCGCCGGGCCCTGTCGGTGGGTGACGCGGCCCACGGCTGGCAGCGTTGGCGTGTGCCGTACGCGGTTGGCCCGGACGCCGTCGGTGACCTGGCGATGGCCGGAGCGGATGCTCGCGTTGTGGAGCCGCCGGAGCTAGCGGCGGCGGTGTCTGCCCACCACGCCGCCTTGTTGCAGCGATTGGGGGTGACGTCGTGACATCTGCCGCCCAGGTGTCCCGGTTGCTGACGCTGGTGCCATACCTGCGCCAGCGTGACTGGGTCGACGTGGACGTTGTGGCGTCCGACTTCGGCGTCACCAAGGCACAAATTCTGAATGATTTGAATGTGCTGGTGATGTGCGGGCTGCCCGGCGGGTTGCCGGATGACCTGATCGAAATCGATCTTGAGACCGCCCGCGACGAGGGCGTCGTCCACCTCCGCAACGCGCCCGTGTCCAGGCCGCTGCGGCTGACTCGCGACGAGGCCTCGAGCCTGCTGGTGGCGGTCGAAGCGGTGCGCGAGGTGGCATCGGCTGAGTTGGCGCAGGCGGCCCAGCGGGTGCAGGCCAAACTGGCCGGTCTGGTGGGCGACGTCGATCCAACCAGAGTCAGCATCGATGTGACGGCGGGGGAAGACGTCGTGCGGGACCAATTGAATGCTGCCGTCGACCAGGGCGACCGGGTGCGGCTGACGTACGACGGGATGGCCCGCCGCGAGACCACCGAACCGGTGGTGGATCCCGTGCGCATCGAGGTGCGAGACGGGGCGTCATATCTGGTGGCATGGGCCGTCGAACGCGGCGACTGGCGCACCTACCGGTTGGACCGTGTCGTCGATGTGGCTCCGACTGGGCAGAAAGCGACGGGACACGGGCGGGCGCCGCGGCATCAGGGTTGGTTCAACGGCGCGTCAGGCGCCAACGTGGTCCAACTCGATCTGGACGCCGAGGCGAGCTGGGTGACGGAATACTACCCGACTCAGGGGACGACGCCCTTGCCGGATGGCGGCGTCCGTGTGTCACTGCCCATCGGCGATCCCGGTTGGCTGACGGGCCTGCTGTTGCGGCTGGGACCGCACGTGTTGGCCGTCGATCCGCCACAGGCGGCGGCAGAAGCCGTCGCTCAAGCCAAAGCGGCAGTCGATCGGTTACAGTGAAAGCATGCGTTACGCCGTCATAATGGCCGGGGGATCTGGCACGAGGTTGTGGCCGCTGTCCCGGAAAGGCCGGCCGAAGCAACTGCTGCCCTTGTTCAACGGGCGGTCGCTGCTGCAGATGGCTTGGACCAGGGCCCGGTATTTGGCTCCCCCGGAACGGTTGTTTGTTTGCACCTCGGCCGAGTACGCCAGCGAGGTCATGGCGCAACTGCCCGATCTGCCGCCGGAGAATTTGCTGGGAGAGCCGGTCGGGCGCGACTCGTTGAACGCCGCCGCATGGCCGGCGGCAAACCTTGTGCGCCGCGATCCCCGCGCTGTGATGGCCGTGTTGACCGCCGACCACCTGATCAGCCCGGACGACGTGTTCACAAGCCGCGTCAAGGAGGGCTTCGCGCTGGCCGAGTCCGATCCGGCCGCCCTTGTGGCGTTCGGTGTGGTGCCGACGAGCCCGCATACCGGCTACGGCTATCTCGAGCGCGGTGGCCCGGTGGACGGGTTTGCCAACGCCACCCATGTCATCAGTTTCACCGAAAAACCGGGGGATGAGACGGCGGCTGAGTACTTGGCGTCCGGGCGGTACTGGTGGAACTCCGGCATGTTCGTCTGGCGGGCGGCCACCCTGCTGGAGCAGGTGCGGCAGCTTCAACCTGAAACGTACCAGGCAATGGTGAAACTGGCGGCTGACCCACAAACGCTGGAGGCCGTCTACCCTAGTCTCACGCGAATATCCATCGACTACGCCGTCATGGAACCTGTGTCGAGGGGGAGGGGCAACGCGCATGTCGTGGCAGTGCCGCTGCCGATCGCGTGGGCC